>Ga0180435_10000833_pt1 | contig 32482 bp, 24 predicted proteins | sample SS_ome_3_FD_132467 | JGI IMG/M metagenome (GOLD analysis project Ga0180435, IMG submission 132467) | Hypersaline lake sediment archaeal communities from the Salton Sea, California, USA - SS_3_S_1 metaG | ecosystem: Environmental > Aquatic > Non-marine Saline and Alkaline > Hypersaline >... | reverse complement strand
ATGTGGCATTTAAAACAAATATTCACAATATATAGATTTTACCAATTGAATAGGCGGGGATTTATTCACCTCCACCATGGGGTGATATGAGCTGACTCAGCTGAGCCCTGCGTCCGCAATGATGCGGGGAACGATGGCTTCCCAGCCCACCGACATCAGGTGTAAGCCCTTGATTCCCTGTTTGCCCCGTATCTTCTCAATGATCTCCAGGGCAATTTCCACGCCCAGTTCTTCATAGTCATCTTCTCTGGCCTCATCAAAGCGATCCAGGATGTTCTGAGGTACAGTGACTCCAGGAATGTTGTGATGCAGGTACTGGGCCATGCGCTTGCTTCTGATGGGGGTGACACCTGCCAGGATATACACCTTATCAAGGATGTTTCGTTTGTCCAGTTCCTCCAGCCACAGATCCAGTCCGTCCGGATCGTAGATCAGGTTGGTCTGGAAGAATTGTGCCCCGGCGTTGATCTTCTTTTCCTCCCTGAGTGCCTGAAAATGAGGCTTTGAAGCAAAGGGAGAAGCTGCTGCTCCCAGGAAAAGTCCGGGTGAATTCTTCATTTTCCTGCCATCCAGGTAGATTCCTTCATCCCGCATCCGCCGGAGAATCCAGAGCATCTGGATGGCATCCATATCCAGGATATTGGTGTTGCTGGTGGGAGTGGGGCCGATCCGGGCATTGTCTCCCGTAATGCAGAGCACGTTATGAACTCCCATCACATTGGCCCCCATGATTTCCGATTGCAGTCCACTGCGGGTCTTGTCCCTCGCAGCAATCTGCAATACCGGGTCGGCACCCAGTTCAGCAGCTATCTTGCTGCAAGCCATGCTGGACATGCGCGGACTGGCAGAGGCGCTGTCGGTAAAGTTTACGGCTGAAACCAGTTCTTTAACCATCTCTATATCGCGCTTCAGTTTTCCGGTGGCCGTACTCAGGGGTGGGGAGACCTCGGCCGTGATGACGAATTTTCCTGACTTCAGGTCTTTCTCCAGCTTGCTGAAAGGCTCTTCATATGCCGGTGCATGGTAAAGAGAATCGCCAGCCCACCATGCGGGTTGCCTGACCGGTTGAAAAACTTCTTCCCAGGATTGATGCTTAAGCTCTCCATTGCGGGAGAAACGGGCTCTAATAAACTTGCCTGTTCCGTACCTGGCGATCGAGCGGGTCACATCTCCCCAGGTTTCGGTTCCCACCTTGTCCCAGTCCAGGGGGGGGAGTACTTCAAGCAACATATGTTCACGCTCCATTTTAAAGGAGCGCTCGTAGATCTTGTACCAGATGCAGGGGCGGGTTTCATCCACATAGCATTTCTCCGGGGTCGATCCGCCACAGGGACCGTTCCGCATGCCTTTCGGACACTCCATGGGACAGATAAAGGCCGTCTCCTGCAGCAGGCAGTTGCCACACATCCGGCAGCCAAACATGGGGCCTTTGATCCAGCGTTCAATTCTTCTCAGAACGCGTTTTCCGAAGGGTTCTTTTTTAAATGGAAAAAAAGGAGGTTGCCATCTTCTGCCTGGTGTAAAGAGTGCCATGGGTCTGTTTTTAGCTGTTAAGTTTTGCCTCCTGCTTGTAGAAGAATTCTGTAAATCGCATGGCAAAGTCGTCCCGTCCCCTGATCAGGTCCATGGCCCTTACAAATGCGGTGATCTTGGACGGATTGGCAATGGGACAGCTCAGGCCATTCCAGATGGAGATGGCCATATGCGCATTGTTCAGTTCCACCCTGTTAGGCAGGCCAAAGGAGATGTTGCTGGCCCCCTGCGTAATGTTGAGTCCGAGCCTGTCATGTACCAGTTTGATGGTTTCGAGGGTGACCATGCAGGCCTGGGGATCGGCACTGACCGCCATGGCCAGGGGATCAATTACCACATCCTCCTGGGGGATTCCCAGCTGGGTGGCGCGGCTAAGGATCTTCTCTGCGATCTGAAATCTTTTTTCCGGATCGTGAGTGATTCCATCATCATCCATCACCAGGCCAATGACAGCCGCACCATATTCCCTGGCGACAGGCAGGATCGCTTCCATGGATTTCTCTTCCCCATTTACCGAATTAATCAAGGCTTTGCCTTCAACCACCTTCAATGCAGCCTCAATGGCCCTGGGATTGGGAGAGTCCAGACAGAGGGGGACATCCACGGCCTCCTGGATCGCTTTAACCGTTGCAGGCAGGAGAGCTTCATCATCCACCCCCGGGAATCCCACATTGACGTCCAGTACATCTGCGCCGTCTTCCATCTGCGACCTGGCCAACTGGAGGGCAAATTCAAAATCATGTGCCTTCAGTGTTTCCACCAGTTTTTTCCTGCGGGTCGGGTTAATACTTTCTCCGATAATGACCACCGGTCCATCGGTGTCAATGACTACTTCTGATGTTTTACCTTTGAGTATTGTTTGCATGGGAAAAGCTTATAGGTTTAATGCTTAAAAAGATAATGGTTTTGTTCCTAGGGGCCTACATAAGCCCGGTAATATTTCCATTGTTGTCGATACTGATGTTTTCGGAAGCCGGATGAGCCGGTAGTCCGGGCATCCGCATGATGTTTCCGGTGATGGGAATCAGAAATCCTGCTCCGGATGCAATCTCAATTTCCCGGACCGTGATAATGAAGTCCTTGGGCCGGCCCAGCAGCATGGGATTGTCGGAGAGTGATTTCTGGGTCTTGGCAATGCAGACCGGCATCTGTTCCAGTCCCAGCTCAGCGATCTTCTTCAGATCTTTTCTTGCCTGCGCCGAATAATCCACATGTTCTGCCCCGTAAATCTTTGTGGCCAGCGTGGAGATCTTCTTTTTCACATCCCAGCTCCAGTCATACATGGGATCAAAGGAAGGTGGATTGGTCTCCACCACTTCTATGACTTTCCTGGCCAGATCTATGGCACCGTCTCCTCCTTTTGCCCACAGGTCAGCCACCGCACACCTCACCCCCAGCTCCTCAGCTTTGTTCCTGATGATTTCGATTTCTTCATCCGAATCACTCGTAAAACGGTTTATGGCTATTACAGGAGTCACATTAAACTGCCTGATGTTCTCCAGGTGTTTTTCAAGGTTGGGAAGGCCCTTCTTAAGAGCTTCTGTATCGGGTTCAGTAAGCGTTTTTAAGCCGGCACCCCCATGATATTTCAGCGCCCGTATGGTTGTGGTCAGAACTACAGCCTTTGGAGAGAGCCCTGCACTCTGGCATTTGATATCAAAAAATTTCTCTGCCCCCAGGTCAAAGCCAAATCCTGCTTCAGTAACCGTATAGTCCGAAAAAGTCATGCCCATGCGTGTGGCAATAACCGAATTTGTTCCCTGGGCAATATTGGCAAAGGGTCCACCGTGTATTATGGCGGGATTTCCCTCAATGGTCTGGACCAGGTTGGGTTTGATGGCATCTTTCAAAAGGGCTGCCATGGCGCCACCGGCGTTCAGATCCCGTGCATATATTGGTTTCCGCTGGAAGGTATAGCCGATAAAAATATTACCCAGCCTAATTTTCAGATCATGCAGATCCGCTGCAAGGCAAAGGATGGCCATGATCTCCGATGCAGCAGTAATATCAAAACCTGTCTCCCTGGGAATGCCGGAGGTGGTTCCTCCCAGTCCCACGATGATCCTCCGGAGGGAGCGGTCGTTCATGTCCACCACCCGCTTCCAGGAAATGGTTCTTGGATCCAGTCCCAGTCCGTTGCTGGTGCTCTGGATGTTATTGTCAATCACTGCAGCCAGCAGATTGTGCGCCTTTTCAATGGCAGAAAAATCGCCCGTGAAGTGCAGGTTGATGTCTTCCATGGGAAGCACCTGGGAATAGCCCCCCCCTGTGGCACCGCCCTTGATTCCGAAAACGGGTCCGAGAGAAGGTTCCCTGAGCACCACGGTCGTTTTTTTGCCTACCTTGTTCAGGCCTTCGGACAGCCCAATGGATACGGTGGTTTTTCCTTCTCCGGCAGGGGTGGGAGAAATGGCAGATACCAGGATCAAGTTGCTTTTTGCCGCCTTCTTCTCATCAATAAAGGAGAGGGGGAGTTTTGCCTTGTATTTTCCATACATCTCTATGTCATCAGCACGAATACCGAATTTCTCAGCGACTGAGGAGATGTGCTTTAATTCTACTTTTCTCGCAATATCCAAATCGTTCATGGGGCTTTGTCTTTAAATTTTATGTATTGGTGTGCTTATTCCATTTACTTGAGTAGATAAACCAGTAGGCCATACCCACAAAGAGGGATCCTCCCACGATATTTCCCAGGCTGACGGGCAGGAGGTTTTTTATCAAAAAATTGCCCCAGGTCAGTTCATTGAACAGTTCCGGACTAGAGTTCAGAAATCCCAGCACAGCCGGATCACTCCAATCCTTTACGACCAGTCCCATGGGGATGAAATACATGTTGGCCACGCTATGCTCAAAGCCTGCAGCAACAAAGGCCGTGATGGGAAACACAATGGCAAGGATTCTGCCTTGTACGGTTCTTGAGCTGTAACAGAGCCAGATGGCCAGGCAGACCAGTATGTTACAAAGGATGCCAAGTGTGAATGCCTGGAGACCAGTATATGTGCATTTATGAGCTGCAATCTGCACTATCCTTTCAGCTACTGCTCCATCGCCCGAGGAAGGATGGCCGGAAAGCCAGATGAATAGTACCATGGAAAAGGCTCCCAGCATATTTCCAAGATATACAATGCTCCAGTTTCGCAGAACGCCGGAAGTGCTTATTTTTCTGTTGGCCCATCCCATGATCATGAGATTGTTACCTGTAAAAAGCTCGGCCCCGCCCACAACAACAAGGATCAGTCCAAGACTGAAGGTCAGTCCGCTTAACAGTCTGCTTAATCCAAAGGGAAGTGTGGATCCGGCGGAAACAACCGTGGAAAATATGGCACCAAAAGCGATAAAGGCTCCTGCCAGAATGGCCAGCATGGCGGTTTTAGTCAGTCCCATGTGTGCTTTGGAGATTCCTGTACTCACAGCCGAATCAGCCATTTCCGGTGGAGGCAGTGCTTCCGTGATTCTTATTTCAGAGTTTTGTTTCATAATGTAAGGATCCTGCTTAGCGGATCAGGACTTTGATGCTGTAAATATATGTCCGAATGCAGGCACCACCTCACTACACAGTTATCTTATACTAATGCTATTTTTGCAAAAATATTAGATAATGAATAATATGACTCATGGATTTTATTCTCTGTGCTTCCTGAACTGGGAGGGTGTCTGACCCAGAAATTTCCTGAATTGTTTATTGAAGTGGCTCAGATTATTAAAACCGCAATCATAAGAGATATCCACGATGCTTAATTCTGTATTCAGCAGGAGCTTGCAGGAGTAGTCGATCTTGATTTTATTGAGGTATTCGAATATGGTCAGACCGGTGGAGGATTTAAAGAAGCGGCAGACGGATGCAGGAGCCATATGAACCACCTCTGCAACTTCTTCAAGATCCACATTGTTCTGATAGTTCTTCATCAGGAACTCGTGAATTTTGTTTAATCTGCCGTTATTGGTTTCAAATTTGGTCTTCACATACTGTTCACTGGCCAGATAGGCGAAGGAAGTGCTCCTGCCGATGAGATCCATGATTTCATAAAAGAACATCAGGCGTTTGATCCGGCTCATATAGGGCAATTGGAGCATGATCCTGCTAACCTCATTCAGTGTTTCTCCGGTTATTCTGGCTCCTCTTTCTGAAAGGGTGATTGCCTTCCTGATATTTTCGAATTCAGGTAATGCAGTCATCTCTTTGGGCAATATATCGTTATTGAAAAGCATGTATACCGATTCCAGTGTCCGGCCCGAATGCTGCCGGATGTGTTTTACATCGGGAAACCATACATGGGGGATACGGGGTCCGATGAAAATAAGATCTCCCGGGTGAAACTCTTCCACCGAATCGCCCACGATCCTTTTTCCCGATCCCTCTGTAATAAAACTCAGTTCAAATTCCTGGTGGTAGTGCCAGCGGCTCTTATCGATATGGTCCTGGAATATACCGATGTAGAATGATTCCTCGGAATTCAGTTTGATTTCTTCAAGCAGCTCCTTCATGCTAGTAATATATTGCATAAATATAACATTTATGTTAAAATAGCATTATAATCAGTGAATGAAATATGGGAGTGATAAAATGGAATCGTTATTTTTATGACTTGTAAACTCAGTTCTTAACTAAATGAATGAATAATGGATCCCATTTTAGAAAAACTAGGTGAAGTAGTTGAATTTGGTAAAGTAGATAAGAATTCGCCATATCCACCCAATTTGAAGGGGCAGGATGGTGCCGATGAACTGGCAAAGGCAGCCCTTGATGCGGGAATTAAGCCCACGGATGTGCTGACCGATGCGCTGGTACCTGCCATGGATCGCGTAGGGCAGAAGTTCTCGGAGAATAAAATTTTTGTTCCCCAGATGTTGATGTCGGCAAAGGCCATGGGTGCGGCAATGAACCACCTGAAACCCTTCTTCCAGTCAGGAGATGTGCAGACCAAGGGAACCTTTATCATCGGAACCGTGAAAGGGGATCTGCATGATATCGGAAAAAACCTGGTAGCTATGATGGTTGAAGGTGGTGGATGGACCATCGTGGACCTTGGGGTGGATGTGAATGAAGATACATTTAACCAGGCGGTTTCAGAGAATCCGGGTGCGGTTGTAGGACTCTCCGCACTGCTGACCACCACCATGGCCAATATGGAAGAGATTGTGAGCAAGATCAAAGAAGTGAATCCAGATACCAAGGTTCTTGTGGGGGGCGCACCGCTGACTGATGAGTTCAGGGCCAAAATAGGTGCTGATTTTTATTCTCCCGATCCCAGGGGCGCAGTTGAATATTTAAAGGAACTTGTAGCCTAACTTTTGCAGACTGTTCAGATCAGACTTCATCCCCTTGGCAAAGATATCAGAGTAGCCAGGGGGAGTTCATTAATTGATGTTCTGCATGAATTCGGTGTTGAATTTCCATGTGGAGGAAAAGGAAGTTGCGGTAAATGCAAGGTGAAGCTGCTTGCAGGAGAGATTCAAGCCAGCCCTGAGCACAAAAGAAGACTGAAGGAACTGGGCCTTTCCCCGGAATGGAGACTGGCCTGTATGAGCCGTGCTGAAAGCGACCTGGTGCTTGAGGTAGGGCAATATGAGGCCATTATCCAGGCCGATGAAACCCATTTTTCATTTGAGGCCCGACAGGGCTGGGGTGTTGCAGTTGATCTGGGGACCACCTCCCTGGTGGCGCAACTGGTTGATCTGTCCAGCGGAAAAGTGCTGGCCGTCGAAACGGCCCTGAATCCCCAGAGGAGATGGGGAAGTGACCTGGTTTCCAGGCTGGAAGCTGCGCTTGCCGGAAATATGGGGGAACTGACCCGGGTGATCCGGGAAGAGATTGGTCGCATGTTAATGAAATTGATCGGGGAGAGGAAGATCAGCATTAGCAGGCTGGTAATCGTTGGAAACACGGTGATGCAACATTTTTTCGCAGGCACTGACATCAGGCCGCTCTCCTTTTACCCCTTTGAAAGTACCGAGCTGGGATTTAAGCGTTTTCATTCCAAAGAACTGGGCTGGAATATCGATTGCGACCGGATAGATTTCTATCCTTCCATTGGCAGCTTTGTGGGTTCCGATATACTGGCAGGGATACATGCCACGGGTATGATGAAGCGGAAGGAGTTCTCTGTTCTGGTGGATCTGGGCACCAACGGCGAGATTGTTATGGGGAACAGTGAAAAACTCCTGTGTGCTTCCACGGCAGCCGGTCCGGCATTTGAAGGGGCCCGGATCTCGAAGGGAATGCTGGCGACCACCGGTGCTATTTCATCTGTGTTGACCGGGGAGGAGGGAATTGCTTGCAGGGTGATTGGAAATGTTCCGGCCACAGGTATCTGCGGCAGTGGTCTCATCGATGCGGTTGCGGTATTTCGGCAAGAGGGACTGCTGGGTGATTTCGGTGAAATTCTTTCAGGCGAGGGGGCCATAGATCTTAGTGGCAAGGTAAGCCTGACAGCAAAAGATGTCCAGGAATTTCAGCTGGCCAAAGCTGCCATAGCTGCGGGCCTGGAGATTCTATTGAGAAAACTTGATATCCGCATGGATGATGTAGCCAATGTTTTCATTGCAGGTGCATTTGGCACTTACATCAACCTGGAGAACATGCGAAGTACCGGCATGATGGATTTTCCACTGGACCGCTTTCATAAACTGGGGAACAGTGCCCTGATCGGGGCCAAGATGTTTCTATTCTCAGACAAGGAGCTGCCAGACGAGATACTGGCCATCACCAGGCACATCAACCTGGAATCGGAAAATGATTTCCAGGATATTTTTGTGGATAAGCTGTCTTTTACTTAAGCATCCAGCTAAGTCCGGGCCAATTCTCTGCAGGTACATTTTCCAGGACAGGACCCGGGGTGCTTCTTCCTTCTTCTATATACCTTTGCATCAGGCTGCTTAATTCATCGACAATTTGCGGATGTTCTTCCACCAGATTTTTGCTTTCTCCTCCATCCTCCTCCAGGTTGTAGAGCTGAAAGGGGGGCAGGGTTTCAATGCCGGGTGAATCTGGCCGGGGATGGCTCCACCCGCCTGAACCCGGACAAAAAATTAATTTCCAGGGACCCTTCCGGATGGCAAAGGATCCATTCACCGAGTGGTGCACGGTGGCTTCCCGGATGGCTTTCTCATCCTTCCCGAGAAATACCGGGAGAAGAGAATAGGAGTCGGCACCTTCCGTGGAAGACAATGTACGTCCTGTTAGATCTGCAGCTGTGGCCAGCAGGTCGGTCAGACAGATGACCTGGTGACTCTCAGTTCCTTCTTTGATCTTTCCTGGCCACCTGACCACAAAGGGCACCCGGTGTCCGCCCTCATAGATATCTGCCTTATGTCCCCTGAAGACATAGCTGGGATTGTGTCCGTATTCAGCAAGTTCCTGGTAGTTGGCCTCGGGTGAACAACCATTGTCGCTGGTGAAGACGATCAGGGTCTCTTCAGAGATTCCGTGAGCCTCGAGGGCTTTCAGGATCTGGCCCACTGTGTGATCCACCTGCAGCACAAAATCACCATAGGGATTGGTGCCACTTTTTCCTTTAAAATCATCTGTTGGCAGGATGGGAGTATGGGGTGCTGGTAGCGGGAAATAGATGAAGAAGGGATCTTCCGGATTGTCGGTCATTTGTTTATCAATAAAGGCTACTGCTTTTTTACCCAGTACAGGCAGTACTTCTTCATGTACAAAGTCAGCTCCCGTTAAGCCGTTTCGCCACCATCCATATTCAGAAGTATTCTCTGTATACTTATTCGGAACCATCGTGGGCCTGTCGTTTTCCACCCATACATAGGGCGGGATGTCCAGGGAAGCGGTAATCCCAAAGAAATAATCAAAGCCCAGGGTGGTGGGTCCGCCTGTAACAGGCTTAGAAAAATCAACGCTGTCCTTTCCTTCTGCATGGTATTGCCAGCCCAGCCCCAGGTGCCATTTGCCTATGCAGGCTGTGGTGTAACCCTGTTCCTGAAGGAGCTTTCCAACGGTGGTTTCACCTTCCCGGATCAGGGGAGGATCCCAGCTCCAGAGGACGCCCTGCTTCAGTCGGCTCCGCCAGGAATAACGCCCGGTCAGGACTCCATAGCGGGTGGGGGTACAGACTGCCGATCCGGTGTGGGCATCGGTGAAGCGCATTCCCTCACTGGCAATCCGGTCTATATTTTTAGTTTGCCAGGCGGCATCCGGATTCATGGATGAAACATCTCCGTAGCCCAGGTCATCGGCCAGGATATAGATGATGTTGGGGAGTTTCTCTTCGGCTTGAGGAGTGCAACTCATTGAGAGCGTGATCGTGCCCAGGGAGACGATAAGAACGGATAAAATTTTGCAGGTAGACCTCATGGATATGGTTATTAGGGTTATTTAATCAATTCAGGCAAGCCATTCCGGATGCGGATCAGGGTGGCAGCGGCCTGCCTGTTTCCCAGTTCATCAAAGGAGATGCTTCCTGTGATGGCATGGGGATAAATCGAATCGGAAATATAATCTGTAATGTCCACCCGGTCCGTTCCAGCCTGTCGAATGGCATGAACCACCAGCTTAATGGCATCGTACATATAGGCAGAGCGGCTGTCAGGCAGTGCCGGGTATTTAGCTTTGTCAAACAGTGGAGCAATCATATGAACTCCTTCATAGGGGTCCCAGCCGGATTCCCGGCTCTCTGCGCCCATGGTAAAATGAAGGGTACCATATACATTCAGATCTGGTTTCTCTGCTCTTAATGCGCTTATCAGGTCTTTCAGGTAATCCGCATCAAAGGGGATCACCAGGTGATCCAGCTTCCTATTCATGATACGCTTTAGAAGCTCTTCCTTCTGAATATCGGAAGTGTCCACTTCAAATACGACAGGGGCGCTGAAGCTCCTGGCTGCAATTTCTTTTGTAAGACTTCTGACCGCATAGCGGGTATCGTAATCCGGGGTGGAGAGGATGCCAATTTTTCCTCCTCCCTTGTTCTGGATCTGATTGACGATGGCGAGCGATTGCTGCCTATCGTTGGGGACCACCCGCATAAACCAGGGGACAAAGGCCTGGGAAAGGGTGGGTTCGGTGGCGTATGTTTCGATGTAAGACAGATGTGATTTGGTGGCTACCTGTTCGGCCAGGTGTCCGTTACGGCCATCCAGGGCGCCCACGATGGCCCGCACCTGGTCCTCGTACACAAGGCTTACCGATTCTTTGGAGCCGGCACCCCAGAATCCTTCAGCTGTACGGATCACCAGTTTAAATTCCCTGCCCTTATATGCTCCTGCCGCATTGGCCTCTTGGATGGCAAATTCGGCAGCTTCGATGACCTCACTGTGCGAGTGATCGGGGAGAAGCAGTCCGATCGTTATATAGCCCGAAGGTGTATCGGAGCCTGTGCCTGATTGTTTTTGATCCTGGGAAATGCCCTTAAGGGGCAGTAAAAATGCCAGAACAAAAAGGTATGAAGTAAGCCGGGTCAATGCCAGGCGGTTTAGAGCACGTGAATGCTGCGGCCCACTGCTTCAGCAACTTTTCTAAGATCTTTCATCATCATCCCGAATTCCTCCGGATAGAGCGATTGTGAGCCATCGCACAGGGCCTCATCCGGCCTGTAGTGCACCTCCATTAATAGTCCGTCCGCGCCGGCAGCAATGGAGGCTTTTGCCATGGTGGGCACCAGGGATCGAATTCCCGTTCCATGACTCGGATCCACAATGACCGGCAGATGGGTGCGCTGTTTCAGTACCGGTATGGCATTCAGGTCCAGAGTATAACGGGTGGAAGACTCAAAGGTGCGGATGCCCCTTTCGCAAAGGACCACCTGGGTATTACCCTGTGAAAGAAGATATTCGGCAGCATGCAGGTATTCATCAATGGTGGCCATCATTCCCCTTTTCAGCAGGATGGGCTTTGATGTACGTCCCGCTTCTTTCAGCAAGGGGAAATTCTGCATGTTCCGGGAACCGATCTGCAGCATATCCGCATACCTGGAAACCGTCTCCACCTGCCGGGTATCCATCACTTCGGAGACCACCGACAGACCGGTATTCTCCCTGGCCCGCCGGAGCATCTCCAGCCCCTCTTTTCCAAGGCCCTGGAAGCTGTAGGGGGATGTTCTTGGTTTGAATGCTCCTCCTCTCAGCATAACGGCTCCACCGGCCTTGACATTTATGGCTGTTTCGGCCAACTGTTCCTCGCTCTCGACGGCGCAGGGTCCGGCCATGATTACGACTTCCCTGCCACCAATTTCGATCCCATTGACATTTACAATGGTTCCTTCCGGCTTGGAGCTTCTGCTTACCAGGTCGGGATCATCTGTTTTTATGCTCATATCAATTGTGCATGCATCTGTTCCCATCTCAAATTACTCTTTTCAATTGGTTTTATTTTTCTGAAAGCATTGGGGCTGGGGAAAAATGAAAATCCCCATCTTTTATTTCAACCATTTGTATGCGACCCACATCGTTCCAGGAGCCATCAAATACAATTTCTCCGGTAATCCCGTCATAGGTCTTCAGATCGGTGATATAGTCGCGGATCAGTGCCCTGTTAAGCCCCTTGGCGTGGATGGCATCAATGGTGATATTCATCCCATCATAGGCATGGGCAGCAAATACATCGGGCTCAATCCCAAACCTTTCCTTATAATTTTTCTGGAAGGCTTTTAAGCGGGGATTATCTGCCTTGGGGTTGTACTGGCAGGTGGTGATGATCCCGTTGGTATTTTCTCCGGCGGTTTCAATAAAGAGCGGATTCACGGACCTGTCGGAGGCAAAAACCGGGTAATTCATTCCCAGTTCACGCATCCGGTTCAGGATCAGTCCCATTTCAAGTGCATTTCCCCAGAGTACAACTCCATCCGGATTAGAATTTTCGATCCGTTCCAGCTGCGCATCGAAATTGGTTTCCCCGTCACTGAAACGAACTTCCAGTACGATGGGGGTTCCCTCCCGGTGCGCTGCGTCCCGGAACTCCATCACCCCTACACGTCCGTAACGGTTATTGACCCTGAGTACGGCTATCCGCTTAAGACCTTTCTGATTATAGATATGTTCCACCAGGGCATAGGAGCTCTGCCTGTCATCGGCGATGCAGCGGATCACCCAGGGGATGTTGGTCTCCGTAAAGGTGGGGTCAGGATCACTGGTATTTACCCAGGGGATTTCCAGCTTAAGGGCCACCCGGATGCCCACATGGGAATTGATGTCGTCAATGGTGCCCAGAATGGCCCATACGCCTTCATCTCCCATTTTCACCACTTCATTGGCTGCTGCCCCCCATAGTCCCACATCATTGTGCGGAAGGACCTTAAAGGGGGTGCCTTTGTAACCTCCCCGGGCATTGGCTTCCTCTACGGCCAGGGTGGCTCCCTGCAGCAACTGGGTTCCCTGCGGAACCAGGACATTGCCTTCCAGGGGGGCAAGAACACCTATGCGTACTTCTTCCAGGCCCTTGGGCTCCGGCTTTTCCCGGCCTGCACCCGTGAAGGCCTGGGGCTCCAGGAAATGCTTAATGTAAGCATCCTGCCAGTTCGCGTAAGGAATTTGCCTGGTGGGGGTGTTCCCGTAATTTTGCTCCTCTTTTTCCTGGTATTGTGCCTTTACAGGCTGGCTTATCAGTAAGAACATAGATCCTGCAGTTGCCAGTGTCAGGAACATTCTTGTATCGCGTAGTATCCTCATTTTCGAATGCATTAATTGTGGTCTTTCTAATTAATTCGTGTTCCGCGACTCAGTCCGTAGGAAGTGGCTACCCAGATATCATCTCCCTGGAAATCCACCCCGATGGTAAATTCGTGGGCAATGCTCGTAGCATCAGATTTAGTGGTGCTTTTCCCATCCTTGTAATAGACAACTTGCCCGGCATTGCCATTTTTCTTATAGGAGATCCATTCTTCCCCGTTAAAAGCACTGAGACCTTCATCGGTACACATGTAAGCCACATCTCCGTTGGCCCTTATAAAATTGATGAAGTTGCTGGCAAGCCCGCTGTCATGGTCAAAATAGCCCTTCCAGTGATTACCGTCGTAGCGGCTCAAACCAAAGTAGGTTGCTACCCAGAGCATGCCGTTGGCATAGGATACCGCCGTGGTAATATCATGAACGACGCCATCATCGGGCAGGAGGTCGATCTCCATTTCTCCGTCAGGATCCACATAATCACGGAAGGTCTCCTTATCTTTCTGCCACTCGATCACGCCACCTCCCCAGGCCGCGATCCAGATCTTGTTGTCACCCGCACAGACACTGTAGGTCCAGGGTTCATGCATGGGGGCGTTACGTTCGGTATAAATGGCCCACTCGCCACTGTAGGTATCCAGGTGCCCGGCTCCTCCACCGGTGGCACACCAGACATCCTTCCCGTCACATACCACGGAATAAATAACATCGTTTGCCAGTCCGCTGTTAAACTGGTTGTATGTTTCGAATACACCGCCGGAGTAATGATTCATTCCTCCCAGGGTGCCAATCCACAGATCGCCGGTCATTTGGCTCACATCGATGGAAAGAACACCGTTGTGCGCCAGTCCGTCCTCCGTGGTAAAGGTTGTAAATTCCTCGTTCTCATAGAGCACCAAACCATGGCTGGTCCCGATCCAGATCCGGTCTCCGTCTGCCCTTACACAGTAGATTTTATTTGCAGGAAGGCCGTCCTTCGTGGTAAAGGTCTTCCAGTTGCCATATTCGGGCATGTTACCTCCCTGTTCAGGTTCTGCTGCCATGATCCACAAGGGCAGTAGCAATCCAATTACTGCAAGTAGTCCGTTTTTTTTCATTTTTCCTTTTTCTTTTTGTTAAGGGAGGCTTCATAAACTATTCCCTCATCCATATAATTTTCTGCATCACCGATGGACTTCAGGTATTCCACCAGATCGTTCAGCTGATCTTTCCGCATATCGTTGGCCACCCCGTGTTCATCGAAGTCATTAAATTCGGTCCAGATTTCCTCCAGGGTGGGGGCTTTCCCATCGTGCAGGTAGGGAGCCGATTCGTAGATGTTGTTTAACTGGGGCACGTCAAACTTCATGGGATCGTCCGAATCTGCCAGGGTCCCCACATCGGTCATCTCCATATTTGTGAAATAGGGGGGCGGGTGACAGGTGTAACAGCGATTTTCCTCCGGAATCTCATTCCCGTAATTGTCGTGGGTCCGGTAGAAGATCTCTTTGCCCCTCTCTTGTTTGGCTGTCAATTCTCCATGGGGATTATAGCGCAGGTTGGGCGGATTAGGGTTGTCGGTAATTATATAGGCCACCAGGGCATCCAGTTCTTTATGGGTAAAGGCTTCGTTGCGGGTCAGGATGGTGGAGAAACGCATGCCGTCCTGCTTGTAAATCGTTTGGTTCTTTCCATTCCACTTGTATGGAGGAATATCCCCGATATCCCGAAGGGTCTGCACATTGGCCAGGTTGCGCCCCATATCCGTACCTGCCATATTATAAACCAGTCCGTCCTCATGCGTATCCGGATGACAGGTATAACAGGCGTACTGGTTCTGGAAGGTGCCTTTGGCATTGTTCAGCACCTGGCGTCCATGCCGGGCCACTGTGCGTCGCCTGGGACCTTCCAGTCCGATGGTCTGCACGGTTTCCAGGCTTTCAGTATTAATAACTGCGACGCGGTCATTCAATCGCTCGGCCACATAAAGCAGCTTGCCATCAGGCGAGAGTACCATGCCCTTGGGATTGTGCCCGGTGGAAATGCGCCCGATTACATAGCGACTGCTCAGTCCCAGGTTGTTGGAATAATCTTCCAGTTCATCATCAGGGGCTTCGGCCAGCACTTTTCGCAATTCATCCAGATCAATGGCTGTAACCTTATTTACACCCCCGTGGGAGACAAAGGCCTTCTTTCCGTCCGGGGTAATGACGAGGCCGAAGGGATCAGCGTAGAAAGCATTGGGCTCGTCAAGTAAGAGCTGGACCATGCGTCCGCTTTCCCTTTCAATAATACCAAGTCCCTGGGTCATCATCCATCCGCGCTCGATTTGCACGGTTGGGATCAGATTTTTTGGTCTGATCAGGGTGGCCAGGACCAGGTCGCCCGATGGGGTCACATCCACGGTCTCCATAATATAAGCATCCTGGAACAGTCTTCTTTCGCTTACCCGCTGATACTTTGTTCCCGCAACAGTCATTTCGGTCAGTGGATGGGTCATATGAGGTTTTGGTATGGTGCGTCGGCTGCTCACATAGACCTCACGGCCATCGGGGGTCATGGCGGCCGATACGGGGTTGTTCCCTGCTTTCAGTCTTCTGCGTTCCTGCATGTTCTCCAGGTCGTAAATCGAAATATCATTGGAGTAGGAGTTAACACACCAGAGGTGTTTGCCATCCGGACTGATCACCATGCCGGCGGGCCCTGATCCTCCCATCAGGGTATCCATTACCTTGCGGCTTTCCAGGTCAACGAGGTAAATATTGTCGGCCCACTGGTTACTCACATAGGCACTTTGTCCATCCGGACTCAGTGTCACCGTATGGGGCTTGAGGCCCACCGGGATCTTTTCCAGGACCTTGCCCGTGGGGGCATCCACCAACACCAGTTCGTTGGACTCCTGTCCAATCACATACAGGGTATTGCCGTCTTCGGAGATCTCCATTTTATAAGGGGATACATAGGTCTCATTCATCATCCTGGCGATCACATTGTCCTGCTGGGTATAGATATGACAGGTCCAGCATGTTATCGGATGATCATCTACTGCAGTAATGTAGTTCACATGTCCTCTGGCCCAGCGTCCACCAAAGATCCAAATGCTTGTTATGGCCAGTGCAACAAATCCGATAATAAGTATGTGCTTCATTCGTATCATCTTGCTACCTCCTCATTCTTAGTTACTATTTTCCTTTGCCTGGGAAGCCAGTACCACCGGGTCCTCCTTGACCGCGTGTGGCTGGTAGTTCCTCGGAGCCAGCTCCGGGTTTACATGACAACCAGTGCAGGCCCTTCGCTCATTGGGGCGCAAATAAATCCAGTCGGAGGGTTCGTGAAGGCTCTCTCCCTGACTGTTCAATGTTTCGATCTTGAAGGGGGTGTCTGCATCCAGTTTCACATATACCGATCCATCGTCCTTGGCTTCCACAATGCCCAGTTCTCCCTCCAGGGTGGAAATGCGGATGCGGTCGGCCAGACTGTCGCCCGTGATGCCCTCCAGGACCGGCAGGCTGCTGTGATTGATGTTCTGAATCATCAGGATGGCGGTGGGTTTGTTGGGATCCACCGGGCTGGGCAGGATCCTGGGACGGGGGTCCGTCACTGCGACAATCAGCGGATCCACCAGGTGCCTATCACCCTGGAACAGGGCTGCAGGTGTTTCTTTCCGGCGAGGATCAAAGCGGAACAGCCCGAAGGTGCTTCCATCCACAGGCATGTAGGAGACCAGGCAGGTGCTGTCTGAAGCCGGGCTGACTGCTGCAAAGCTGCCACCAATGTCCTTTGACAGGTTTTCAAAGGTATGGAGGGGACGACGATGGAGCACCCGGCTCAGTTGTCCGTCCGAACTGATGAAGTATATGTGACCATCCGGGGATTCCTGTCCCCCGCTCACCGGGAGTAAACCGCAGCAACCGGGAGTATATAATTCTGATTTGGTCCCGTCGGGGCGCATGATCATCAGTTGTTCATCCCGGGCTTCAGGGTAGATCTGCTTGCTGGAATACAGAATACGCCCCTCCCAGAGCACGCTGGCAAAGGTGTTTTCGGCCGGATTGTGGGTGAGTTGTGTCAGGCAGCATCCGTCCATCATGCACTTCCAAAGGTCCTGAACTGTTTTTTCCTTTACACTTCCTTCCCGGCTGAAGACCACGCTGCCATCGGGCAGGGATGCCGGGTGGGTACAGTTTTCAGGCAGGTCAATGACCTGACTTACTTCCCCTTTTTTAAGATCCATCACCCAGATCTGCCAGGGATCGCCCAGCTCCTTTTTTCCCTGAAAGTACAGATAGCGTCCTTCGTGGGAAAGGGAAGGGGAGGCGCTGCTTTCAAATTCATCCAGCAATGCTGTGACAGATTTATCAGTCCGCTCCGGATCCATCAGAACCAGCTGTGCACCGTCCAGCTTACCTGGCTCGCTGTCCAGTTCCACCGCAATTATTTTTCCTTCAAATCGATTGCTGCTGCAAGAGAGACATACAACACTGGCGAGGCCAGCGAAAACAGCCACCCTGATCATATTCAGCCATTTGCCGCTTCTTTTCATCTGCTTTCTCATTCTTCAGTAATGGTAAGGATCTGGTTGATCTCCAGGTTTTCAAGCCGCTGGGTAGAGCCCGAGGGCCAGCGAATTTCCACAAATTCAACCGCTTCTGCATCACCCAGCCCAAAATGCATTCGGTGATCATTCTGGGAGAGGTAGCCTGTGGTACTTCTCCGGACTCCCACCTGTTCTTTCTCTCCGGCCGATATTTTAACCAGTGCACCAATGGCATCACGGTTGCTCCTGGTACCTACCAGATTAAATGTGATCCAGTTGTTTTCATTTCCCCGGTTGTTACGCAGGAAGGAGCCCTGGTCGTCCAGGTTAACCACGTAGCCATCAAGGTCACCATCATTATCGTAATCGCCGAAGCAGGCTCCCCTTCCAACATTCTCCTCATGGAAATAGGCACCCAGCTCCACCGAGATGTCTACAAATTTTTCTCCATCCACATTTTTAAATATCTGATCTTCCTGCCCATAGAGGTGTTTGAGTTCGCCATTGGCTTTGAACAGATCTACATATCCGTCGTTGTCATAATCTATAAAGGAAGAGGACCAGCCCACGTGCTGGGCTGCAGCCATGGAGATTCCCGAGGGATAGGCCATGTCCCTGAAAACGCCTCCGCCCTGATTCTGGTAGAGTGAGCAGTAGGTGTCATCAGACATAAATACATCGATAAGGCCATCTCCGTTGTAATCGGCAAAGTCCACCGACATGGAGATGGTGGCCTCTCCGGCCTGGTTGAAGGCCATCCCGGTCATGGTTCCATGATCCACAAAGCCTTTCCCTTCCAGGTTATGATAAATATTATTAACCATGTGGTCGTTTGCCACAAAAATATCAACCCAGCCATCCCCGTCGAAATCAGCAGCACCGATCCCCATGGCCCGGCCATCTGGATTCTCGATGCCCATGGCTTTGGTCACGTTTTCAAACTTATTGTTGCCCAGGTTGTGGTATAGCGCATCGATCTGCCCGTCGTAGGCCATGGGTCCGGGGAATCCATCGGGCTCGTAAAAATAACCGTACTCCGGATCGTAATTAATATAGTTGCCCACATACAGGTCCAGCAGTCCGTCGTTGTCATAGTCAAACCAGACCGCACCCACGCTGCACTCATTCCCGGCCACACCGGCCTTCTCACTGATATCGGTAAAAGTTCCGTTCCCGTTGTTCAGGTAAAGCACATTGGGTCCGTAGTTGGTAATGTAGATCTCCGGATAACCATCGTTATTTATATCACCCACGGTCATGCCCATGCCATAGCCTGTATCACCCACACCGGCTTTTTTTGTTACATTTTCGAAGGTACCATCCTGTTTATTTCTGAAGAGTTGGTTCGTATGTTCTTCACCGGAGTGTTCACCTTCGCTTAAACCTTCTGTGTAGGACCCATTGCTCATATAGAGATCCAGGTAGCCATCCTGATCGTAATCAAGGAAAACAGCTCCACCGCCCACAGTTTCCACCAGATTGTCCATATGATGATCGCCAATGCTGTGTTTAAAACTGATTCCGTTATCGGGGGAAATCTTCTGTATAAAGTCCCCGTTGTTTTCGGGGACCTTTGCTTCAGACACCTGTGTGTCAGTGTTTTTTTTGTCGGGCGACTGGCATGCCGTGGTGTACAGGATGATAGTAAATAACAGGGCCAGGGGCAAATATTTCATAGCAATAGTTTCGTTTTAGGGATTCAAATATAATAAACAAGTAGGGTCGTTATTCTCCAAATGTTGTAAAAATAGCGCTGTTTTAACCTTATTTAACAGTCGAAATAAATCACTCAACAATACCATATCCCTGCCGGAAGGTAATATAGCGATCAGGAGCCGGGCCCGGGTAGACCTCCCTGGTACCATCGGACCAGTTGATTTCCAGGCGGTCGATCTGTGGGTTTTGCCCCAGTCCGATATGCAGCCGGGGATCGCTGTTGGTGAGATAGGTGGTGGTCCACTGATTGATAAAGACCGATTTTCTTTCTCCCTGGTGTACCACCACGGTGGCTCCAATGGCAGCAGCCGGTCCGTCCTTGCCTTCCAGGCTAAGGCCCAGCCAGTGGTTCCCGTTGTCACAGTTGTTCCTGAGAAGCACTGCATTGGCTTTCAGATCCACATGAGATACGATGATGTCCAGATCGCCATCGTTGTCATAGTCCCAAATGGCGGCAGAGCGTCCCGAACGTTTCTCATTAAAATAGGGATCATCTGTCACACCAATATCTGTGAAATTGCCCTGCCCGTCGTTCTCCATCAGCAGCGGGTACTGCAGGATCAGTTCTTCACCGTTGCCATTGGCAGAAAAGAGGTCGGGATCCCCGTCGTTGTCATAGTCAAACAGAGCCGAGGCCCATTGTCCCTTCCCGGCAAAGGCTCCTGCAATCCCGCTTCGCTCGGTTATATCCTCAAAAGTTCCATTCCCCAGGTTGCGGTAGAGTGCACCATAACGCAGGTCGGGCACCAGCAGATCAATGAGTCCGTCACCGTCCACATCCCCGATGGCTCCATGCATGGAACCGGTGGTCTGACCGTGACTGTTTACAGCCACACCTATTTCCACACCAATTTCGCTGAAGTGGTCACCCTCGTTACGGAACATAAAATTCGCCTGGTGGTCGTTGCCCTGGAATACATCCAGGTCCCCGTCCCTGTCGTAGTCATAAACCGTCAGACCCATACATTTTGAATCGGGATAGAGAAGTCCCAGGTCCGCCGTGACTTCTTTAAAGCTGCCATTGCGCTGTTGCATATACATCATGGAGGCCTGTCCTGCGTATTCCGATGGATGGGGCATTAGTTCCGGAGTGGTGGGGGAGACATACTCCGGGTCAAAGGCAAGAAAATTGCCCACAAAAGCATCAAGTCTTCCATCCAGATTGTAGTCCCAGAAAGACACTCCCACACTCCACTTTTCAAAACCATTCAGACTGTCCGGACCGGCCAGGCCCAGCTCTTCGGTGATATCGCTGAAGGTGCCATTTCCATTGTTCCGGTAGAATATATTGGGACCATAATTAAGCAGGTAAAGATCCTGGTCCCCGTCCCGATCCAAATCTATGGGACCGGCAGCCATGCTCCAGTGCCGGTCGTCCACACCTGCCTCCATGGCTACCTCCTTAAAGGTGCCGTCTCCCTGGTTGTGATAGAGTTTATTGGGTGTATTCTCAAAGACTTTGCCTTCCTCGTCAGAAATTCCTTCAAGCCAGGTTCCATTCATCATATAAAGGTCCATCCACCCATCCCCGTCGTAGTCAAAAACGGTGACACCCGAACCACTGCTCTCCAAAATGTTTTCGTAGGTATAATCTCCGAAGTTGTACAGAAAATCAATTCCAGCCTCGGAAGTCACTTCCGAAAAATGTGTAGGGGACGGCTTGCAGGAAAACAAAGCAAAGAGAGAAATTCCACACAGCACAATGAAACCAGATCCTTTTTTCACTTGCAAAAGCTTTAGTTTGCGCAAATATAATCAAATGATTCAATCACTTTAATAAGCTTCATTTTTGCTATATTAGCCTCGACCAAAGTGAACTGATATGAGCAAGGAAGCTTCTGCCCGTAAAATTGAGCTTCAGAGAAATGAGCTTGAAGATATGCTGGGAAGGGTCCCCGGATGGATTACCCGGAACGGCATGATCCTTTTTATATTTCTTTTTATTCTCCTGCTCTTTGGTGCCTGGGCCTTTAAATACCCGGATATCAAACGGGCAAGAATAGTTGTTACTTCGGTGAATCCGCCGGCTGACCTGAAGGCAAGAACCAGTGGAAAAATTGTGAGTTTGTTTGTTGTAAATAACGAGCAGGTCAGGAGTGGAGATGTGCTGGCAATGATTGAGAACCCGGCAGTATATGAAGATGTGGTGCAGCTGAAAGAGAGCCTGGTCTTCCTTGATTCTGTATCCATTGATGAGGCCACGGAGGAACTGTCAGAGCTGAACAATGTGGATCTTGGGACCATTCAATCCCATTATTCCATATTTTTGAAAGCTTACCGGGATTACATGGAATTCAACAGGATAGAGTATCATCAGCGCAAGATACAGACCCTCCGGAATGAACTTTCCCGGCAGCGCGATTTTACCCGGAGCCTGTCGGAAAGAATATCCATTCAGGAGCAGGCCTACGAACTGGCCCTACGCCAGTTTAACCGCGATGCTTCCCTCTTTGAGGAGGGTGTGATTTCCACCTCTGACCTGGAGGAAAGTCGCACAGAAATGCTGGCAGAAAGAAACAAGCACCAGGAGATCGTCGGACTGATGGCGGAAAATAACATCAGCATTGCCCGGACCGAGAACCAGATCGTGGAACTGGAGCTGAAGCAACAGGAAGAACACTCGGGGATGATCAACGCCCTGGAGGAGTCTTATAACAATCTGAAAGCGTCCATTAGCTCATGGGAACAGACCAACCTGCTTGTGGCACCAGTTGATGGCTCAGTGACCTTTACCAGGTTCTGGAGCGAAAATCAGAATGTGAAACTTGGAGAAAAGGTACTTACAATTATTCCGGCTGAATCGGGATCCATGATCGGGAAGATCAGTCTTCCCCTGGAGGGAGCTGGAAAGGTGCATGAGGGTGACCAGGTCAATATTCAGTTCGATAATTATCCCCACCTGGAGTATGGCATGGTAAAAGGCTATGTAATTAATATTTCCGAAGTGTCGGATGACGATTTTTATGCAGTTGAGGTGGAGTTGCCCGACGGCTTGCTTTCCTATTACGGCAAGGAGATACTCTTCAGTCAGAACATGCAGGGAGATGCAGAGATACTGACCGATAAGAAGCGTCTGCTGGTCAGGGTCCTGAACCCAATCAGATCGGCCATCTCCAAACAGGTCGAGATGTGATCACACGAAACAGCTTGCATGCCATCCTTGTTCTGCTGGCCGGATTATGTGCCGGCTACTTATTATCCCGTGGTGCAACTACCCTTCAGGAAAGATGGCTGACGGAAATTCCGGAATCATACAGCAAGCTGGAAATACCGGATGCCTCTCTGGCAAACCTGAGTGTCCTCTATACGCATCACAAAGATCAGCTCCGGGAGGTGCTTGAGCAGGGCTCTGCTCTGGTCAGGGAAACTGCTCTGCAAACCCGGGGGCCGGAACAGCAAAAGGAACTGGCCATACTCAGAGTAAAGGATTATTACAATCAGTTTTATTTGAATTACTTCAACTGGCTCGATACAGGTGATGGCAGGAGTGCAGTTCAATATAAACTGGCACTTGGACAGCTCAGGGCCACCCTTGATTATACTATGGAAAATCAGGGTGAGGATCCGCTTATAGCACCTGTAAAGCATGAGAATATAGAGTATTTCACCCGGATCGTGGAGCAGTCGGGCCGGAGCATACGCTGGTCCAGGGTGATGGTGGTTGTAATGCTTTTTCTTCTCCTGATGGGGATTCCCCGCCTGATAAGGGGAATTGGGTACAGGCGTTTTGCGGCCTGTCTGTACTTTGATGCAATTTTCAGGCCTCACCATATTTCTGATCTGAACGGCTGGTACAGCACCAGGAGAATGGCTGCGGCCTTCCTGGGGCTCTACCTGTTTTCGTGGGTCGTATTCGCATCCTTTGTCTCCTGGAGAATACCACTTATTGCCGGGACGCTGGGATTGCTCCCGGTAGCCTTGTACACCCTGTTCTCGCGAAGCTCCGGAAACACAGGAAACCATGGTGCGCAGCTGCTTTCATTTATGGCTCCAAAGATGCTTCTGCTAATCCCGGTGCTGGGAATCGTAGCGCAGCGAGGTCCCGGTTTTTTCTGGTTCCGGCTCTGGGAGCCGGACGCATACAGGATGATTTTCCTTGCTCTTATGGGCATGCTGATTTTTCACAGGTTCCGGATTTATGTGATTCTGATCCGAAAATGGACCCACAGAAGCAGATTGGCTTCACTTGCCCTGCTTGTCCTGGCAATAAGTATCCAGTTACTGGTGGCCGGAATACTCATTTTAAGCTTTGGGCCGGAAGAGATCCTTTCTACACTGAACAGGGAATTGCTGCTTTTGCCGGATACCCTGATTTTACCACCCTTCTTTCTTTCCTATTAAGCATATGTTTTATAACTTGCGTGCGCATTTTAAAGCACCTAACTTTTCACCATAATGTCCCGAATTCGTAACGGAATCTATATAGGTATACCAATGCTGTTAATGGCAGCTATTGTAATTATTGTATTTGTCCCATTCAACAGGGTCCCTTCTGCTGATCAGGAAGTGTTTATGTCCACGGTTGAGATTGGAAAAGTAGTGAGATCCTTTCCGGGTGAAGGCATTGTGGAACCACAGAGTGAGGTGCTGATTCTGAGTCCGGCAGCAAGCATCATTAAAGAAATTTTAAAAGAGGTGGGTACCCATGTAAATGCAGGAGAGCCCATTATTATTCTTGATCCCTCTCCCATCCAGGCACAGATCGAGAACATCCAGGACCAGCTGGAGGTAAAGCAAAACTCGCTGAAAAAGAACCAGTTAAACGCAAGAAGTACCAAGGTGGACCTGGATTATAATGTGCAGGTGAAAAATCTCAGGATCGCGTCCTTGAAATCGGAACTGACCGACCAGGAGCAGCTGCTGGAAGTGGGGGGGATCTCACCTGCAAGGTTCGAAAAGACGAAGCAGGAACTGGAGCTTGCCGAACAGGACCTGATCATGCTGAAGGAAAAGAACTCAATAAAATTGCAACAGCTGGAGGCCGATGAAGAAGGTCTCAGGCTGCAAATCGATATGCAGGAGAAGGAGCTTGCAGTCAAGGAAGACGCACTGAGCAAGATGATTATCCGGGCCCCCTCAGCGGGGATCATTCTTTCGATTCAGGGCAAAGTTGGGGAGAAAGTGAATAACGACCGACTGTTGATCGAGATGTCGGACCTGACCAATTTTAAAATACAGGGAAAAACTGAGGATGATTATTCCGAACTGGTTAAGACCGGGACCCGGGTTTACGTGGCACTGGACAATGAAAAGCTAAGCGGAGTGGTGGGGAGCGTAAACCCTGTGATTCGCGACCGTAAAATTGAGTTTGATGTGAACCTGGTGGAAAGCAATCACTATAAATTGCGACCGAATCTGAATGTAAGCCTGGATATTGTAAGAGCAGAGCGGGACAGTGTACTTCGAATTCATAATGGTCCGGCCATTGGCAGAGGGGATGAACATAAGGTTTATGTTTTGAGGAACGGGACTGCAACTGAGCGGGAAATAAGGACCGGTTTAATAACCGAAGAATATGTGGAAGTTCTTGAAGGATTGTCTGAAGGCGAACAGGTAGTGCTGTCCAATATCTCTTCCGTCGAGGACCTGGAAGATGTGGAGGTAAGGTGATGAAGAGGAGCAATGTCACCGGACTGGTTCTTTTTATGCTGCTTTTTATTACGGCAAAGTTGCCTGCGCAGGAAGCACTGAAAATCTCCCTCAGTCTTCGCAATGTGGTGGACCTGGCCATTTCCCAGTCTTCTTCTGTCAAATATGTACAAAACCAGGATGTTAACTATTACTGGCGCTGGAAGAACCATCAGACCAGGTTTCGTCCCCAGCTGGTCCTTTCGGGGAACCTGCCCGATTTCGAGAATCAGACCCAACCCATCACCCAGCCTGACGGAAGTATTGTTTTTAGCCAGGTTTCCCAGATGGAGACTTCGGCTCAGCTTGCCCTCAGTCAGCCCATTCCCCAGTTGGGGGCCTATGTCTACGCGGCTTCGGGAATTGTCAGGCTGCAGGACTTCAACAACAGTACCGTCGGTTTCTCCGGGGTTCCCGTAAGCGTGGGTATCACCCAGCCCCTGTTTGCCTATAACTGGATGAAATGGTCACGAATGACCGAGCCGCTTGTTTACGAAGAGGCGCAGAAACGGTTTATTGAGAACATCGAGGAGATTTCCTACAATGCAACGGCCCGTTTTTTCAATTATCTGAAGATTCAGACCAACTATTCCCTGGCCGAAAGCAACCTGGCCAACAGTCAGGACAACCTGAAGATTGCCCAGGTAAAGCAGGAACTGGGGAATATTTCCGAAAACGATTTTGCCAGGATCCAGCTCTCTGTATTCAATGCTCAGAAGGCCCTGAACAACGCTCGTATCGCTCTGAAAAATGCAGATTATGAATTGAAGAAGTACATTGGACTGGATCAGGATAAGGAGATTGATCTGATCATACCCCTGGATATGTTCCTCTGGGAGGTGGATCCGGACCTGGCCCTGAAAGAGTCCCTGGAAAACAGGAAAGAGACACCCCAGTTTGAACGCAGACTGATCCAGGCGGACAGGGATCTGACCCGGGCCAAAAGAGATGCAGGTGTGGGGGCCACTCTGCGTATGAGTTACGGGGTTTCCAACAGTGCCGATAATTTAGGTGGCATTTATGAGAATGTGGAGCAGCAGCAAAATGTGGCCCTGGCCTTAAGTGTGCCCATCATGGACTGGGGCCGTTCCGAGTCCAGGGTGAAGCTGGCCGAGTCACAACGCGAACTGGTGCTCTATGATGTGGACCAGGACCGACAGGATTTTGAACGCGGGGTGGTGGTCCAGGTGGAGCAGTTTAACCTGATCAAATCCCAGATTGCCACAGCCGAAGCGGCCGACAAGGTAGCCGAGGAGGGCTATCAGATCGCTCTGAAGAAGTTTCAGAACGGGGAGATCAGTATTACGGACCTGAATATTTCCCTGCAGGAAAGAGAGTCTGCCAAGCGGGATTATATCAGTTCCATTGAAAATTACTGGGAATCTTACTACCGCCTCAGGGAGGTTACCCTTTATGATTTTGAATTCAACCAGAAAATATACTATACCAACCCGATGTTAACATCGGAAAAATAGAGTCAAACTTAGGAAACAACCATATCATGAAAAAGCTAAGCATATTTATCGTACTGATGATGGCTGCTGCTGTCACAACGAATGCCCAGGAATGGGTGGAGCTGTTTAACGGGAAAAACCTGAAGGGCTGGGAGAAACTGGATGGCACGGCCGAGTACCGGGTGGAAAACGGGGAGGTGATCGGGGTGTCCCGGATAAAGACACCGAATACCTTCATGGCCACCAGGGAAGTGTACAGCGATTTTATCCTGGAGTATGAGATGAAGATGGACCGTGGACTCAACTCCGGTGTGCAGATCAGGAGCACTGCCAAACAAGCGGACGGTAAAAAAAGGGTCAATGGTTACCAGGTGGAGTGCGATGACCACGATAGCCGGCCCTGGGCAGGAGGGATCTATGAGGAGGCAGCACGGGGCTGGCTCTATCCCATGGCTTATAACATGAAGGCTGCCAAGGCCAATAAGCGCGGTGAATGGAACCAGGTCCGTGTGGAGGCTATCGGGACCAGCATTCGCACCTATATCAATGGAGTCAGTATGGCCAACCTGGTGGATGCAGGACGCAGCGAAGGATTTATAGCCCTCCAGGTACACGGGATAGGCAATAATAAGGAACTGGAAGGAAAGGAGATTCGCTGGAGGAATATCCGGATTGTTACCGAGGATGCGGAAAAGTACAGGAAACAGGATGTGGAACTGGCCCCCGAAGTAAGCTACCTGAATAACGAGCTGACTCCCGCGGAGCTGGCCGAAGGTTGGAAGCTGCTCTGGGACGGAAAGACCTCTGAAGGCTGGAGAGGTGCCAGACTGGATAAGTTTCCCGAGAAGGGCTGGAATATCAAGGACGGAATCCTGACCGTAGAGAAAAGTGACGGCGGCGAATCAACCAACGGGGGGGATATCGTAACTGTTAAAAAAAGTGAAAATTTCATCCTGGAAGTGGACTTCAGAATCACCAAGGGTGCCAACAGCGGGATCAAATATTTTGTGGATCCGGACCTGAACACAGGAGCCGGATCGTCCATTGGTTGCGAATACCAGATCCTGGACGATCGCAACCATCCCGATGCCAAGATGGGAATTCCCGGAACCCGGACCGTTGCCTCCCTTTATGATCTGATCCAGGCAGATGCCCTGATTTACGGAATGGATAATAACCCTAAGAGGTTCAATGGAATAGGTAAATGGAACCGGGCCCGCATCGTGGTGAAGGGCTCCCATGTGGCACACTACCTGAATGGCATTAAGGTGGTGGAATACGAACGGGGAACCCAGATGTGGAGGGCACTGGTGGCCTATAGCAAATATGCCAAATGGCCTGCATTCGGAGAGGCTGAGACAGGTCATATCCTGCTGCAGGATCATGGAGATGAGGTGAGCTTCAGGAACATAAAAATCCTGGAATTGTAGCCTCTCCTTAACATTTCTTAAGATTTCCGTTTCTGTAAAATTTCTATATTTGTGGACCAATTGAACTCTGGAGCTAGCTGCGCATGGTGGAACAGATAATTATGAGGAGTGGCGCTAACACTCTGAACGGATTTAATTTTGATCACATCGTCCCGGCAACCGGGGCCGACTTCAAAGAACAGGTCCGGAGTTGCATAGAGCAACTCCAGGAATTTATGCACCAGGAGGAAGATCTGCACTATCTGATCACCCAGCAAACATTTTTTATCTCAGCAAATTCACGGGACCAGTATGAAGAGCGCTCATCGGTTATCAGGGGACAGCTTCAAAGTCTCTGTGGTACCAGTCAGCCCGCCACCAGCATCGTGGCGCAATCACCTGCAGGCAACCTGGATGTGGTGCTGGAACTGATCTGTACCAAGGCAGTGGATGAAAAAAAGGTAAGCTATAAGTCCTTCTCAGGTGTCGATTATACCATCATTGAGTATCAGGGATACAAGACGCTGCATTGCGGAGGTCTGATGGGAACCGTGGAAGACAGCATCACTGAAGCTTCAGAAAGAGCGTTTGAAACGGCCAGTGCCATCCTGGATATGGAGGGGCTGTCCATTCGGAACATTATCAGGCAGTGGAACTACATAGAGAATATTGCCATTGTTGAGGAAGGAGAAGATTCATCCCAGAATTACCAGGACTTTAATGATGTACGTGCCAGTTATTACGATAAGGTTCAGTTTGACCGGGGTTACCCGGCAGCCACAGGCATTGGTCAGGATACCGGAGGTGTAATTATTGGCTTTATTGCTGTTTCTGAATCTGAGAATATTTCCATTAAGGCCATTGCAAATCCGGGACAGATAGACGCTCATAAGTATTCCGAATTGGTACTGGAAGGAAATTCAGAACAGAAATGCACTCCGAAATTCGAACGGGCCAAGCTTGTTAGCATAGGAAGCAGGAACTACATTTATGTATCCGGTACGGCCTCCATCCTGGGAGAGAAGACGGTGCATGAGGGAGATGTGGAGAAGCAGACTTTGACCACCATCGATAATATCAAACGGCTTTTCACCAAAGAGAACCAGGAAAACCTGGGACTCGACTTTGATGTGGACACGATCCAGTTTTCGCACCTGCGAGTCTATGTGAAATACAAAAAGGATATTCCAGCTGTTAAGAAAGTCTGCGATGCAGAACTGAACTGCAAATCCTCTCTCTTTCTTGAATCAGATGTCTGCCGCGAGAATTTGCTGGTGGAGATCGAGGGTGTTTTCAACGTCTAGTTTCCACAGCTTTAGCTACCCTATTCCTCCTTTACCTTTACTATCACCCGTTTATAGCGTGTCAGTGCAGGCTCTCCATCATCGGTGACCGTAAGGATAAAATGCATTTCCTGAGGGAAGCCCATGGCAGGAGCTGTAAACGAGGCTTCCTGACTGTACTCCTTATTAAGATCCAGCCAGTAGACTGAATTTCCTGCTTCCCGGTAATAGATCCAACGGTAGGAGAGTTCATCCCCATCCGGATCGCTGCTTCCTTCAGCCTTCAGTACCACCTCTTCATCTTCTGAGACTTCCAGTAATTGAGCATGGGCAAGAGCGGGCACCGGCGGATGATTGGCCTCCTCATAGCCCATGGTGCACCAGTCCATGCGTGCAGCAAAGTCATTCTGAAATGCCTCCCGCCAGCGCCAGATGGTGGCCTGGTTGCCTGTGTGATGCTGCTGGTCCACTTCGGAAAAAACCTCATCCATGGCATTGGTCCACAGGGGTCTGGTTTCAGGTTCAAAGAAGTAAAGTTGTGTTCTGGGGGTATAGTATTCATAGCGGCCTCCCCAGCTTCCGTAATGGGGATATTCGGAGCAACCCAATCCGTTGTTGATCAGGTAGAGAAAGGAGGGGGTGTCCCCTTCCATCAGGTAGGCCACGTCGGGATATTCGGCTCCCAGTGGGCCGTGATTCTCCTGGATATTCTTACGGATCCATTCCTTGCTGATCACCTCTCTGTTGCCTCCCGGAAAACGCCCGTGAAAACTGTCCCCCGAAATCCCGCTCCAGGTGGCAAAATGATAGCCTTCTCTTCCACCATGCCCATAGCCCGGTGTACAGATATAAAACAGATCGGGAAAGGTCCTGCGCATCCAGGGACCGGATTCATCCTGGTCGGAGATGGTATAGACCCGGAGCTTCTTCACATAGGTTTCCAGGACTTCAGGCGATTCGGTCTGCTCAAGTTTCCAGAGTGCCTGAGCCAGGCAATTGGGTCCGCCCCAGGCAAGTACCCAGAGGGGACGAGGGTCTTCTTTTTTCAGAGACTGAATGATCCAGTCGGATCCTTCCGAATCTTTGCCTTCCCCCACACCCTTCATCCCGTATTCAGGGATGCCCACCTTGGTCACGGCCATCAGCTCCTCATAGGAAGGATAGCCTTCTTCATGTTTCAGTAAATTGGGTTGCACTTCCTTATAGGCCTCCAGGATCTCGTGGATCCGCCACTCGGCAGTCTTGTTCCGAAGCCACACAGAAGTGGTGGCAATGATCCCCTCCACATCAAACTGGTTGCTGTAGGTCAGGAACCTGACCAGCGACTGGGCATCGTCCGGTTCGTTTTCAATGTCGGTAAGCACAATAATCCTTGGTTTCTCTTCTGTATCTGCAGGTGCGGCATATACAATAGAGCCTGAAAGAGTAAGGATCCCTAAAAAAATGATTATTAGCCGATTCGCTTTCATGTTTTTTGTATGACTGAATTAATTGGTAAATTATATCCGATTCTGAGCTTCAATTTAACTAAAAAGCAACAAAGTAGCCATGATAAGCCGATTCCTCCCAATTGCAATCCTGGGACTGCTCTCCCTGTATGCCTGCGAGAAGCAGGAACAGCACAAGCCTAATATTATTTTCATCATGGCGGATGATCATACCACCCAGGCCTTTGGAGTCTATGGCAGCCGCCTGGCAGGCCTGGATCCCACCCCTCATATTGACCGGCTGGCACACGAGGGGATCCTGTTTGAAAATGCCTTCTGTACCAATTCCATCTGCACACCGTCCCGGGCCAGCATTATGACGGGTCAGTATGCACATGTAAACGGAATTCTGGACCTGGACGGGACCCTGGAAGCGGACAGGCACTACCTGGTCAGGGAAATGAAAGCGCTGGGCTATGAAACAGCCATGGTGGGGAAGTGGCACCTGAAGGCGGAGCCTGCCGGGTTTGATTACTATTGTGTATTGCCCGGACAGGGTGATTACCACGATCCTGAATTTCTGGTGCGGGGTGAGAAGGAGTGGCCGGGAAACCTGGTGAGCTACGAGGGACACTCGTCGGACCGGATTACGGATATCAGCCTGGAATGGCTTGAGAACAGGAGGGACAAGAGCAAGCCCTTCTTCCTGATGCATCACTACAAGGCACCCCACGATATGTTCGAGTTTGCACCCCGCTATGCGGAGTACCTGGAAGACGTGGAGATTCCCGAACCGGCCAGTATGTATTTCAATGCAAACAACGGTTCGGTGGCCACACGGGGTTATGAAGATGCACTGATCCGTGACATTGGTTCTTCCATCGGGCACCGGAACATCATCCGGAACATGGGGATGCACATGGACATTGATTCTGCCATTCCCGATCCGGAATATACCCACCTGGCCTACCAGGAGTACCTGAAGCGCTACCTGCGTTGTGTTAAGGGCGTGGATGATAATGTGGGGCGCCTCTTTACCTACCTGGAAGAGCAGGGACTCATGGATAATACCATTATTATTTACACGGGCGACCAGGGGTTTATGCTTGGGGAACATGATTATATTGACAAGGGATGGATGTATGAAGAGTCGCTGCGCATGCCCTTCCTGGTGAGGTATCCTTCAAAAATAAAAGCAGGAACCCGAAGCGATGCCATCGTGAACAACGTGGATTATGCTCCCACCATCATTGATCTTGCCGGGGGCACCGTACCGGACTACATGCAGGGTGAAAGTTTCAGATTCATTCTGGAAACAGGCCAGGAGCCGGAGGGATGGAAGCAGGCCAGCTATTACCGCTACTGGATGCATATGGCTCACCGGCATGCCAACCCGGCTCATTTTGGGATCCGGACCAAAGAATATAAGCTTATATTTTTTTATGGAATCTATTACAAGGATCAGGGGGTGGCGGCTAATTTTGAAGGATGGGGCAACCGCTATGCCTTCAGAACTCCACCCGCATGGGAGTTTTATGATCTGAAGAAGGATCCCTTTGAAATGGATAACCGGTATGGCGATCCTGCCTATGAACAGGTGGTGGCCGATCTGAAGAACCAGCTGAAAGAGTTGCGGATTGAACTGGAAGAGATAGATAGCCAGTACCCCGAGATACAGCGAATCATTGATCATAACTGGAATAACTAAGAAGCTTATGAAATCAAACTATCCCTGGATACTCCTGGTCATCGTAGCAGCTCTGCTGAGCCAGGAATGCACCCGGAACCAGAAGGAGATCAGCAGAGACTATCCTCTTGCCCCGGTCGATTTTACCGAGGTGAAGCTACAGGAAGGATTCTGGAAGGATTGGGTGGAGACGGTGCATGATGCCACCAT
>Ga0180435_10000832_pt1 | contig 32520 bp, 25 predicted proteins | sample SS_ome_3_FD_132467 | JGI IMG/M metagenome (GOLD analysis project Ga0180435, IMG submission 132467) | Hypersaline lake sediment archaeal communities from the Salton Sea, California, USA - SS_3_S_1 metaG | ecosystem: Environmental > Aquatic > Non-marine Saline and Alkaline > Hypersaline >... | reverse complement strand
GCCGACGTCGTGCAGCAACGCGGCCAGCAGAAACTCTTCGTCGTAGGGGAGTTCGTTCTGGGCCAGGTCGAATACCTGCAAACTGTGATACAGGGCGTCACCCTCGGGATGGTACTTGCGGTTCTCGCGGACGTTCTCCAGCGGCAGCAACAGCGCCTCGTAGACCTGAAAACGGTCGACTTGGTTTTCGATGTCGGCCACGGCCTCTTCGAGTTCCAAATTCGGGTATTCCTTGGCGAGAAACTGTTCCAGCTCGGCGATACTCGCCCGTTCGATCGCCTTGCCGGTGACCGAACTCTTGAAGACGAAGTGGGCGAGGTTGCTGGCGTAGACCGTCAACTCGAATGGGAAACGGTCGGTCACGTGAACGTGCGTGAAAACGCGCTCTTCGCCATACTTCTGTACGCGTTTTCGCTCGACGTCGTAGATGAACCCTTCGGCATCGAGCACGGTGGTGATCGAATGGTGGCTATCGGCAAACACATGCAGGTCGATATCCGAGCCCTGGCGAATGTGGCCGGTCATTACGCTGCCGATCAGTCGCGGGCGAAACCGTCGCAAGAGCCGCATCATCCGCAATGCTTCAAGCCGCATATCGCGGAGGTTTTCGCGGCGGCGGTCGCCTTCCATCACGCGGGCAAAAGTTTGAATCTCATCACGGATCTCGGCGTTGCTCGGCAGGTCGGCCGGCTTGACCCAACTGCGGCAGATACGTCGAGCCGCTTTCATTTTAGCCCGATAGTATTCCGATTCCCGTCGCTCATACATCAAGCGGGCGGCCTCCCAGGCGATTTGTCGCCGGAGTTTCGAAAGCGTCATGCAGAGTTGCGCCGATATGAAGCCCAAATTGGCGGCGCGCGGCGATGCCCTTTGGAACGTGCTTTGAATTCCGTACGATGGACCTTTCAGTCCGTCGCAAAGGGGGATGCCGCAACGAAATCGACGGACAGGAATGTCCATCGTACGGGCAGACACCGATCTTAGGTCTTCAAAACACGTTCGTCGCTGGGCCACGGAAACCAACCGCGGCAACGTCGCAACGACGTGTAAGGGCCGAACAGTTCTTACGTTGCAAGTATAGCGTGAGTTCGGTCGATTGCACAAGCGCGGTGAGTTGCGTCAGGGCAGAGCGTGTTAAAATCGTGTGCTACTTTCCGCAGTGAAACGAATCTTGCATTTGGAAACAAAATGAAAACGTTGCCCAACCAAATCCGCACTCTACTAACGTTGATCTTTCCACTAACGATCGTTTTTTCCTGCCCACTTCGTGCCGACGAGAAAACGGATGCTCCCTTCCCTGGCAAGGTGTCGCAGTTTCACGGTTTTGACGAATACCGATTCGACTTGGACGGCATCGGCTGTCGCGTCGTCGTGCCGAAGGAAGTCGCCGACGGCAAACCTTGGATCTGGCGGGCTCGTTTCTTTGGACATGAACCGCAGTCGGATATGGCCCTGCTCGAAAAGGGGTTTCACGTGGCTTACGCCGACGTTGGCGGATTGTATGGCAGCCCTGCGGCAGTTGATCGGTGGAACAAGTTCTACGAGCATTTGACGTCCGAGCATGGATTCGACAAAAAGCCGGCACTCGAGGGCATGAGCCGCGGCGGACTGATCATCTACAACTGGGCGGCGGCGAATCCCGATCGCGTAGCCTGCATCTACGGCGACGCCCCCGTTTGCGATTTCAAAAGTTGGCCTGGCAAATCACGGGCCGGCAATTGGCAGCAGGTGCTCAAAGCCTATCGGTTCGCCGACGATGAAGAGGCGTTGGCGTTCAAAGGCAACCCGGTCGACAACCTTGGGCCGCTCGCCAAGGCGGGCGTGCCACTCTTGCACGTTTGCGGCGCCGCGGACGAGGTCGTGCCGATGTCGGAAAACACCGATGTACTTGCCAAGCGTTACCGTGACCTCCGCGGTGAGATCACCGTCATCGCCAAACCCGGCGTCGGCCATCATCCACACAGCCTCAAGGATCCCAAGCCGATTGTCGACTTCGTGCTCAAACATACAGGCGGCGAGTAGGCCAGAACGATTGACGGGCCGAGCCAACAAGCTCGAAACATACTCACAGTGGACTTCACTCTCGCCAAGCGGCTATAATTCGGGCGCTGCTGGTTTTGCCCCCGGGTGCGGAGATTCGTCGCCGCCCCTCTCCCACCATGATATGTGAGGCCCGAGATGGTTGCCCGATGCCCTCGGTCTTGTTGGCGTGGTCGCGCCGTCCTCTTGGCGGCGATCGCTTTCTTTCTCTTTGGTTCGATATTGCCGAGTGTTTCGTTGGCTGATGATGCGGCGCTCTATCGCACCGACATCCAGCCGTTTCTCGAAGAGTTTTGTTACGACTGCCATTCGGGCGAAGATCCCGACGGGACGGCGAGGCTCGACCAAATCACGGCCGATGTCGAGGTCAACAAAAACTTCGAGGCGTGGCGGTCGGTCAAAAAGATGATGGTCGCGGGCGAGATGCCGCCGGAAGATTACGACCAACCGAGCAAGGACGACGTTGCCAAGATTCAGGCGTGGATCGACCGGTGGATGAAGGCCGCCGACGCTGCCGTCAAACCACAGCCCGGGCACGTGACGTTGCGGCGACTGAATCGTATCGAATACGAGAACACAATCCGCGACCTGCTGGGCGTGCGATTCAAGGCGACCGAGAAGTTTCCAGCCGACGAGGTCGGTTACGGGTTCGACAACATCGGCGACGTGCTCTCCCTTTCGCCGCTCCTGATGGAGAAGTACCTCGACGCTGCCGACGAAATCGCGCGGCAGGCGATCGTGACAAATCAGGCGGATATCCTCCCAAAAACACGAATCACGGCGGGGAGGTTGTCGCCGGTTGTGTCGGGGAAGTTGGACGGTGTTCGTGTACTCGCCAGTCACGGTGAGGTGACGACCGATTTCACTGTCACGAAACCGGGCGAGTACATCATTCGGGCGACGGCGTTCGGCGATCAAGCCGGTGATGAGCCGGCGAAAATGGAACTGCGAATCGACGGCAAGGCGGCCAAAACGTTTGACGTGAAAGCCGTGCGTGCCGAGCCGGCCGACTACGAATTTCGCGTCAAGGCGACGCCTGGCAAGATGCGGGTCGGCTTGGCGTTCGTGAACGACTATTACAACCCCCAAGGCCCACCGAACGACCGCGACCGCAACTTGGGCATCGTCGCGTTGACGATTCTCGGCCCGACGGGCATCACCGAGGCAGACTATCCCGAGTCGCACCGGCGTTTGTTGTTCGTCAAGCCAGGCGGAAAGATCACGCTCAAAGATGCTGCCCGACCGATCATCCAGCGATTGGCGTCGCGAGCGTTCCGTCGCCCGGCTACGGACGCCGAGATCGATCGGCTCTTAGCGATTGGCGCCATGGCGAGCAACGAAGGGGCGAGTTTCGAAGAGGCGGCCCAGCTAGTGCTCAAGGCCGTGCTGGTCTCGCCGCACTTCCTGTTCAAGGTGGAAATGGATCCGGCGGCATCGGGCGGCGAACGGCTGCTCAACGAGTACGAGCTTGCGACGCGGCTCTCGTACTTCCTCTGGAGCAGCATACCCGACGACGAGTTGTTGCTGAAAGCACATCGCGGTGAACTGCGACGAGATCTCGAATCGCAGATCAAACGCATGTTGGCTGATAGTAAGTCGGCGGCGCTCGTTCGCAATTTTGGTTTGCAATGGTTGCAACTTCGCGGCATTGAAGAGATGACGCCGAACCGGCAGCAGTTCAGCTCGTTCGACGACGAACTTCGCGCCGCGATGATGACCGAGACCGAAATGTTTTTGACGAGCGTATTGCGTGAGAATCGTAGCGTGCTCGACTTGATCGATGCCGACTACACGTTCGTCAATGCGTCGCTGGCAAAGCACTATGGACTGTCAAAAGTCGACGGCGACGAGTTTCAACGCGTGTCGGTTGGCAACTCACCGCGCGGTGGCGTGATGACGATGGCGAGCGTGTTGACGGTCACGTCGAATCCCACGAGAACGTCGCCCGTAAAACGCGGCAAGTGGGTCCTCGACAACCTGCTGGGCGAGCCACCGCCCGAGCCACCGGCGAACGTGCCGCTGTTAGACGAAGGGGCGGCGGCCGTCGCTTCGGCGTCGCTGCGCGAGCGGCTCGAACAGCATCGAGCGGATCCGAACTGTGCCGTCTGCCATCGCAAGATGGATCCGCTCGGCTTCGCGCTCGAAAACTTCGACGCGGTCGGCCAGTGGCGGACGAAGGACGGCAAGTTCGAGGTTGATCCTTCCGGCGAGCTGCCCGGCGGTCAAACCTTCAAGGGTCCCGCGGAGCTGAAACAGATTCTAAAGCAGAGCAGTCGAGATCAGTTTGTGAATTGTTTGGCCGAAAAGATGTTAATCTACGCGCTTGGGCGGGGCTTGGAGAGATTCGATCGCCCCGCCGTTGCCAAGATTACCGACTCTTTGGCGAAAAACGATTATCGTTTTGCGGTTCTGGTTACGGAGATTGTGCGCAGCGAACCCTTCCAAAAAACACAGCGGGAAATGGAGTGAGCCATGAGCAGGTCTGGGCGGATTTCACGTCGCACGGTTTTGCGAGGACTGGGAGCTTCGTTGGCGTTGCCGCTGCTCGAGGCGATGACGCCTCGGGTGGCCCGTGGTGCAACTCAAACCGGCCCGCCGCGCCGCATGGCGTTCTTCTTCGTGCCCAACGGGGCACACATGCCCGACTGGAAACCTAAAGACGAAGGCGCCCTCGGTGAATTGCCGGCGATCCTCAAACCGCTCGAGTCGCACAAGTCGGAGATGACCGTGCTGACGGAGATGGCACTCGACGGCGGTCGAGCCCATGGCGACGGCCCCGGCGATCACGCGCGCTGCGTAGCGTCGTTTCTGACCGGGGCGCATCCGCACAAGACTTCCGGTAAAGACATTCGCAACGGCATCTCCGTTGACCAGGTGGCGGCCCAAAAGATCGGCCATCTCACGCGTTTCCCGTCCTTGGAACTTGGTACGCAACCGAGTTCGCAGGGCGGCCGGTGCGACTCGGGATACAGTTGTGTGTACACGTCGAACGTGTCCTGGCGCACGCCGACCTCACCGATGGCCAAGGAGATCAACCCCCGGGCCGTGTTCGATCGTTTGTTCGGTCGGCAGGAAGACTCGGCCGACGTCGCCGCCACGGCCCGCCGCGACAAGTATCGCAAAAGCGTGCTCGACTTCGTCGCCGAAGATGCCGCCAGCCTGAAACGAAAACTGGGTTCGACCGACCAGCGGAAGCTCGACGAATACCTCTACGCCGTTCGGCAGATCGAACGCCGTATCGATCAGTCGGAAAAAATCCGCCTTGGCGATACGGACGTGCCCGAGGTGCCGCGACCGGCGGGTGTACCCAAGAGTTTCGCCGAACATGTCAAACTGATGATGGATATGTCGGTGCTTGCTTTTCAGACCGACTCGACTCGCGTGATGACGTTCATGTATACCAACGCGGGCAGCAATCGCAACTACACGAATATCGAAGTGCCGCAGGGGCACCATTCGCTCTCTCATCACGGGAACGACCCGAAGAAGCTGGCCCAAATTAGCAGAATCAACCGCTATCACACGCAGATCTTCGCCCATTTTCTCGATCGGATGCGGTCGGTGCAGGAGGAAGGCGTTTCGCTGCTCGACCAATCGATGGTGATGTACGGCAGCGGAATCGGCGACGGCAACCGCCACAATCACGACGACCTGCCGATCTTGTTATTCGGCCGCGGCGGCGGTACGATCAAGTCCGGTCGGCACCTCGTCTATCCAGAAGACACGCCGCTTACGAATCTGTATCTGGCGTTGCTTGATCGGATCGGAGCGTCGACCGATAAACTGGCCGATAGCACCGGACCGCTGGAAGGCCTGGGGTAGAATTCGTCTGGCAGACGTAGCTGCGGTCGCCAGACCGCGGAGATGTAATTGCGGTCGCGCAGACCGCAGGGCTTCGGCGTAGGTGGATCGATTCCGCACGGTCTACTGCCGTCTGGCAACGGTAGCTACCAGGGTCGCGACGGCAGCTACGAGACTTCACTCGGGGGAATGAAAATGCGCGGTGGTAAATACGGATACGGCGTTGGGGTTCTGCTGCTGATCTTGGTCTGCCTGGCGTTGATCGTTCTGCCGGCGGCGGACGCCTGGGCGCGGGCGGGCGGCGGCGGCGGATACTCCGGCGGTGGAGGTGGTGGCGGAGGAGGCGGTTTCTCGGGCGGTGGTGGCAGTGGTTTCTCCAGCGGTGGCGGTTCCGGCAGTGGAGGAGATCTCGGGCCCGGCGGTATCGTCGTCGTCATATTGGTCATCGTGGTCATTATCGTCTTGAAAGTCCTGGAGCAATCAAACAAGTCGCACAAACAGTCCGTGATCCGACGTGGCGGTGTGGCAATGACAGCCGTGCGACGCCAGCAGGCGGTCGACACACTCAAAAACGAAGATCCCGAGTTCAGCGATGCCAGTTTCTACAGCCGGGTGCGCGATGGTTTCCTCAAGATCCAAGAGGCGTGGAGCAACCAGGAACTAGAAGCGCTGCGACCGTTCGTTTCGGACGGTATCTTTGAGCGATTCACCCTGCAGATTCAGGAACAGCAGGATCTCGGCTATCGCAACGTGATGGAGAACGTCCAAGTCCGCAGTTCGTTGATCGCCGGCCTCAGTCGCGACGACCTGTTCGATGTGCTGCACGTTGAGATCAACGCGTCTGCGACTGATTACCGGATCGATCGCAACTCCGGCAAAGAAATTCGCGGTTCGCGGCGAGGCGAATCGTTCGTCGAGTATTGGAGCTTCATCCGCCGCCGCGGCACGCAAACTAAGCCGGGGGCCGAAGGGTTGATCGAAGGGACGTGCCCGAACTGCGGCAGCAGCCTGCGTTTCAACAAAACAGCGAAGTGCGAGGCCTGCGACGCCCTGATTCGCAGCGGCCAATACGATTGGGTGCTTAGCGAGATTACGCAAGCCTGTGAGTGGACCGGTGGCGAGTCGCGCGAACCGACATCCGTGACGGCGTATCGTCAGCAGTGCGACTCGGGCTTCAACGTGCAACATCTCGAAGACCGGGCTTCGGTCATCTTTTGGCGCAAGGCGATGGCCGATCGAGTCGGCGAGGTCGGGCCGCTCGAAAAGATGGCGACGCCCGCGTTCACCGAGGACTATGAAAAGCACGTCCGCAAGGCGTCAGACGAGGGCGAACGGCGTTACATCGGCGACTGCGCCGTCGGCTCGGTCGATACCTTGGGAATTCTGCGAGGCGAGGAAGGCGATCAGGCGTTGGTCGAGGTTCGCTGGTCGGGGCACTACTTCCAACACCAACCGAACCGCGAGCCGAAGAAGCTAGGTGCCGCGCCGGCCCGACAGTGGCTGTTCGTCTTGACTCGCGACCCCGGCGTCAAGACCGAGCCAGACCAATCCCTTACGTCGGCTCACTGCCCCGGTTGCGGTGCGCCCGAGTTAAAGCTCGGTTCGCACGCCTGCGAGTTCTGTGGCATGGTGCTCAACGATGGTTCGCGCGATTGGGTGCTGGCCGACGTGCAACCGGCTTTCGCCCCGCCGGCAAAACAATTGGTCATCGAGTCGCGGCAACAAGGTAGAGCGGCAATGTCCGCCGGTGGCGACGTGGTCGATGCCCAAATCGTTCCGGCAATTCCCGTTGTCGATGCCGAGGTGTTGGCTGACGACGAAGGTGTCCCTCCGCCCGGCGGCACGGCGCTCTTTGCCTGGTTGATTCGAGCCGCGTTGGCCGACAATCACATCGACGATGCCGAACGTAAGATGCTCGATTCGCTGGCCACGAAGCGTGGCGTGCGCAGTGATCGGCTTGAAGCCATGATCGACGCCGCCCTGCGGAATGAACTCGAAATGCCGCGTCCCAAAGACGCCGCAGAGGCAAAGAACTGGCTGACCGCAATGGTTGATATGAGTCTCAGCGACGGTCGGCTGACCAAAAGCGAGTTCAACTTGTTAAAACGGGCCGGGGCTGGTTTACAGATGTCGGACCACGACGTCAAGCTGCTCGTCCGTCGCCGCAAGGGCGAACTCTACCGCGAAGCCCGCGACGCTCTGGCCGAGCAAAAGCGGTTGCAGGCGTAGGTCGATTTGCACGGTCCATCTGGTTGCGACCTTGTTCCGCACTGAGGGCGACGATTCTGCCGCAACCGTGCCCATCCTTGGCCCGGTCGATTCTCGTCGGGTAGACTCTCGGTCTACTCGGGTGACATGTCAAACGGCCAATAGCCGGACCGCAACGTCGGGCCGGATTCCTCGGCTGTGACGCTCGACGACGGCTATTGTCAACATCGAACAGAGCCAGGACAGGTCCTGGCCTACATGCTTATACGGATGCCAATCATGCCAAAGCTCAATGAACTGCCGCAGTGGAAAGATCTTGAAGATCACTATCGAGACGTCGAACCGTTGCATCTGCGGCAGCAGTTCGAGGATGAGGCTGATCGCGCAAAACAGATGTCGATCGACGATGCCGAGTTGGGTCTGTTGCTCGATTACTCGAAAAACCGCATCAACGACCAAACGATCGGCAAGCTGGTCGCGTTGGCCGAGGCGGTCGACCTACGCGGCGCGATCGAACGGATGTTCACCGGGCGGCGGATCAACGTCACCGAGAATCGCGCCGTTTTACACGTAGCCCTTAGAAACCGCTCAGGCGAACCGGTCTATCTGCAACCGAAGGAAGATGGCGGCGAGGAGTCCGACGTCATGCCCGGCGTGCTGAAGGTCCTCGATGAGATGGCGGCGTTTGCCAACAAGCTACGGGCGGGCGAGGTGACCGGCGCGACCGGCAAGCCGATCCGCAACATCGTCAACATCGGCATCGGCGGTTCGGACCTGGGTCCCGTGATGGCTTACGAAGCGCTCAAACCGTACTCGCAACGCGATTTGACCTTCCGTTTTTGCTCGAATGTCGACGGCACGCACATTGCCGAGTCGTTGCACGGCCTCGACGCTGAAGAGACGCTGTTCATCATTTGCAGCAAAACGTTCACGACGCAAGAGACGATGACCAACGCCCGTTCCGCCAAAGCGTGGTTGATTGAGGGGTTGGGCGAGTCGGCCGACGTAAGCGCCCATTTCGTGGCTGCGACTGAGCAGGCCGAGAAGGCGAAGAATTCGGATACCCCGTGCCGCGAGGCGTTCCTGTTTTGGGATTGGGTCGGCGGCCGCTACAGTTTGCCCTCGGCGATCGGGCTTTCGGTGATGATTGCCATCGGCCCCGAGGCGTTTGGCGAACTGCTCGACGGCTATCACGCGATGGACTGTCACTTCCGCACCAAGCCGCTGAAAGAAAATATGCCGGTCGTGCTGGCGCTGTTGGGGATTTGGTACAACAACTTCTTTGACGCCGAGACGCACGCAGTTCTGCCGTACGACCAATACCTGAGTCGATTCGCCGCCTACTTCCAGCAGGGGGATATGGAGTCGAACGGCAAGCAGACGACACTCAACGGCGAGGAAGTCGATTGGCAGACCGGTCCAATCGTGTGGGGAGAACCCGGCACCAACGGGCAGCATGCCTTCTACCAATTGCTGCACCAGGGCACAAATCTTGTGCCGGCCGACTTCATCGGTTTCTGCAAGAGCCAAAACCCGCTCAGTGATCACCACGAAAAACTGACCGCGAATCTGTTCGCCCAAACCCGCGCCTTGGCGATCGGCAAAACCGAGGCCGAAGCGGCGAAAGAGGTAGCTGCCAAGGGGCTTCCCGAGTCGGTCATCGCCCACAAAATATTCAAGGGCAACCGACCGACCAACACACTGCTTGCGGAGAAGCTTGACCCGGCGATGCTTGGCAAGCTGATCGCCCTCTACGAGCACAAGATCTTCGTGCAGGGGATCATTTGGAACGTCAACAGCTTCGACCAATGGGGTGTTGAGCTTGGCAAGCAGCTTGCCAACGAGATCTTGCCCTGCCTGACGACTGACGAACCGACTGACTTCGACGCTTCGACGAATCAACTCGTCAATTGGTATCGCCAGCGTCGCTAGTTCGTAGCCAAAAACTGCTCGATGTCCTCGCGCCGTGGAATCGACGGTTGCGCCCCGAGACGTGTGACCGAGAGGGCGGCCGCTGCCGAGGCGAAGCGAATGGCGGCAGAATAGTCCTGCCCCTGAATGAGCGCGAAGGCCAAGGCGCCGTTGAACGTGTCGCCCGCGGCAGTGCTATCGACCGCTTCGACGTCGAAGGCTGGGAAGGTCTCAACTCCGTCACGGGTCGCGGCGAGAACGCCCTGCGCGCCCCGGGTCAGCAAGACCGTTTGCACGCCGCGAGCCAGGAGTGTTTCCGCGGCAGTCGTCGCAGTTTGTTCGTCCTCGATTGTAACGCCCGTCAGCAATTCTGCTTCCGATTCGTCCGGCGTGAGGATCGACACGTTTGCCAGCAGGTCATCGGCAAGCGGTTGTGCGGGCGCCGGGTCGAGTACAACGGGGACACCAGCGTTCTTCGCGATCGTAGCGGCCGCTTGGACCGTTTCGAGCGGCACCTCAAGTTGCATTAACACGATGGTTGCAGACTCGATAGCGTCCCTGGCCGATTGAATGTGATCCGGCGTCAATTCGGCATTCGCACCCGAGGCGACGCCGATGCTGTTCTCTCCGTCGTCGCCCACAAATATCAAAGCGACCCCCGAGGGGGTGTTTGGCGAAAGGGCAATGTTTGAGACGTCGATACCGTCTTCGCGGTAGCCTTGTACCGCCCGTCGCCCGTTGTCGTCATCGCCGATGCAGGAGATGAAACGAACCGCGCCGCCCGCCCTCGCTGCGGCGACTGCCTGATTGGCGCCTTTGCCGCCGGCGGCAACCGAAAACGAACCGCCCAAGATCGTCTCACCGGGGACCGGCACACGCGGTACCTTCAGCACCATGTCAGTGTTGGAACTACCAATGACGACGATGCGTTTGGGCATGAGGCAGATCTAGCTTTCGCGAACTCGATTCATGAACGTCCGGTGCGAGCCGATTTCGCCGGGGCCGGTGTGCCCTTCCGCCGGACGCCTTTGGATGTAGGTGCCGTCCGAATGCATGTCCCAAGCACTGCGGTGATCGAGCAGGTAGGTGTTGAGGATTTGCCAAAGCCGCTCGCGCAGCGACGGTTCGTCGATCGGCGTGATCGCTTCGACGCGGGCGTCCAAATTGCGGTGCATCCAGTCGGCTGAGCCGATGTAGAACTCGCCGCCGGCTTCCTCGTCGGCGCCATTGCGGAAGTAGTAGATCCGCGAGTGTTCGAGGAATCGACCGATCACCGAGATGATGCGGATGTTGTCGCTCAAGCCGGCAAGTTGTGGTCGCAAAATGCAGAACCCGCGTACAATCAGATCGATTGGCACACCGGCCTTTCCGGCCTCGTAAAGAGCCTTGATGATCTTGCGATCTTCGAGTTGGTTCATCTTCGCCACAATGCGAGCCGGCCGCCCCGCTTTGTGATGCTCGGCCTCGCGCTCGATCATCGCGATGAACCGCTTCTTCATCGTCACCGGCGCGACCAGTAGCTTTTGGTAACGTTGTTTCAAACTGCGGCCGGTCAGATAGTTGAACAATTCGACGAGGTCTTTGGTGATTTCGTCGCGGCAGGTCAGCAGGCCCAGGTCGTCGTAGAGCCGTGCCGTACTCGTGTGGTAATTTCCCGTGCCGACGTGCCCGTAACACATGACGCCGCCCGATTCGCGGCGAACGACGAGCGTTGTCTTGGTGTGTGTTTTCAGCCCCGGCATGCCGTAAACGACGTGTACGCCGGCCTTTTCCAGCATTTGAGCGAGCTGGATATTTTCCTGTTCGTCGAATCGCGCCTTGAGTTCGACCATGGCGACCACCTGCTTGCCCGCTTCGGCCGCGCGAATCAACAACGGCACGAAGGGGCTGTCCGTGCCGGTGCGATAGACGGTCATCTTGATGGCGAGCACATCCGGGTCCTCGACCGCCGCTTCGATGAATCGTCTGACCGTCGCATCAAAACTTTCGTATGGATGATGCGCGAGCATGTCGCCGGTGCGAATCACCTGAAAGATGTTGCTTTCCTCGTCCGCGAGGCGTTTGGGTGTGACCGGCGTAAATGGCTGGTAGTGCAGGCCGGGGATCGGCAAGAAAATTATCGGCTTGAGACTCGTGTAATCCATCAACGCGGGCATCTCGTAGACATCGCGCTCACGGAGTTCCAATTCCTGCATCAGCAGATTCAGCAGCGTGACATCGGGGTCGCGATCGTGTTCGAGTCGCACGACGTGTTCCATCCGCCGTTGACGGAGCGATTCTTCGATCACGCCAAGCAGGTCTTCGTTGTCGTGCTGGTTGTTGTCGACTTCCGCATTCCGTGTGACACGGAACGTCGTCACGTGGTCGATCACCATCTCAGGGAAGAGAATGTCCAGGTGCTGGCGAATCAAGTCGAGCAGACTGACGAACCGATACTTGCCGGCAAACCCAGGAGTTTCGATCTTCACCCACTGCGGCAGGACCTGCGGCACCTTGACTCGGGCGTAGGTGATTTCGTCTCCCTTGGGATATCGCAGCGTGACTCCGAGGGATGTCGACAGATTCGAAAGGAACGGGAACGGGTGTCCCGCGTCGACCGCAAGGGGCGTGAGAACGGGATACACCTCATCGCGGAAGACCTGCTCGGCCGCTTTTTTTTCGGCGTCGGTGAGTTCTTCCCAGTCGAGTATGTGAATGCCGTGTTGCGGGAGCAGTTCGCGGCGACCGGTTTCGAAAAGTTCGGCCTGCTGGGCGAGCATCTGCCGGCACTTCGCGCCAATCGCGTCCAGAATCTGCTCTGGCGTACCCTCTTCGGGGTGTCGGCCTTTCACGCCGACATGCGTTTGTTCTCGTAGCCCCGCGACGCGTTTCATGATGAACTCGTCGAGATTCGATGTGAAAATCGACAGGAACATAAAACGTTCCAGAAGCGGTGTTCGTTCGTCGGTCGCTTCGTGCAAGACGCGCCGGTTGAATTCAAGCCAACTCAAATCGCGATTGAGAAACTCCGGGCGCGTCGGATCGCCATCCAGGTTTGGATTCACGATACTGCCGACAAAGCCGGGAATGGCGTCGAATTCTTCCGCGTGTTTTTGCATCGGGCAATTGCTCTCACGAACGTGGCAAAGGTGTGGGCGCTGGAGAAAAGCTCTATTGTTTCACAACCTCGTGGGATTTTGAAGTGTGCTTTGCCGCCGAATGTCGTGTCATTCGCGTTCAAAAACCGACCGCAGGTTCTCGATATTTCTCAACATGACCTTCATGTAGTCTTCATCGCCCGGGGTGTTCATGCAGGGCTCGAAGACGGCGATCGACACGCCACGACGGCGGAGTTTGTCGGCAATCTCCTTGTCTGGCTCCGCTTCCCAGATCATCCATTCAACGGGGTGTTCGTCCAAGTAATTCTGAAGTTCGATCCACTCGTCGCCCGACGGCATGATGCTCGGCTCCCAGTGTAGGCTTTTGACGGGCAAGTCGTATGCCCGATTCAAATAGTCGTAGACGGGGTGCGAAGCAAGCAGCGGAGGGCAGTCGTAGGAGTCGGTAAGAGTTTGAATCGCCGTATCCAGGTCGGTCAGTTCCGTTTTCAGTTCCTTGAGGTTTGCCGCAAACTGATCTGCGTGGTCGGGCAGTTTTTGAGCGAAGACCTTTTCGATGCTCTCGGCCTGGGCGATTGCCAGATTCGGATCGAGCCAAGTGTGGTAGTCGGTGGTGTGGTGAACGTGCGCGTCGTCGCCGTGTGAGTGCGAATGTGCGCGTTTGATCAGATCCTTCGAGAAGGATGCCGTCGTCTCCACACGAGTGGCAGAGGGTAGTTTGGCGTCTGCCACCCAAGCTGCGTAGCCCTTGCCGTTGAGCAGGATCAAGCCGGCCTGGCGGTACTTGACGATCGTGGCTTCGTCCGGCCGCCAGTGGGCGGGGTCACCCTCGGCAGGCGCCGGGAGAAACACCTCCACATGCTCGCCGCCAATCCGTTCGGCGAAGTACTTGAGTGGGTAGTTGACGGTGTAGACAGTCAACCTGGGCGTCTCGTCGGCGTCGCCCGACTCCTTTGTTCCGGAGCAGCCGACTACCAACACGCACACGAAAAGGCACCCAACGAACAAGTAGCGAGTACGATTAGTAGCCATGACGACACCTCCGAAAAGTAACAACGAAAAAAGGTCACAAGACGACTGTAAAGCGCCGCAAGCCGCTTCGCAACAGGTGCATCCTACCGACACGCCTTTGGTTGCGGTATGTTGGTGACTGGACGGCGTGATCGTCACGCGGCCGATGTTTCACATCTTGCGTAGGTTGACGGCGTGGCAGCAGATCTAAACGAAATAGCGGAAGAGTTGATTGAAGAGTTCTCACTCTGTGAAGACGCGGATGAACGTACGCAGTTGATAATCGAGATTGGCGACGAACTCGACCCTATGCCCGAAGAGGCGAAATTGCGTGAAAACAAGATAGATGGCTGTGTGAATCAGGTTTGGTTGGTTTCGCAGGTTGTATCCGGCGACGGGACGAAACTAACGTTTCAGGCGGCCAGCGACGGCGTGATCTCCCGAGGGCTGATTACGATACTGCTGAAATTGTGTTCTGGAAGAAGCCCCGAAGAAATCTTGGCGTTCGACATCATCGGTTTTTTCGAGAAGCTACAGATTCGAATCACAAACCAACGCAGCAATGGGTTGAGGCACATGATCCGGCGAATTCAGTCTATTGCCGAGGCAAACTGTAAATGATCGTTTCGAAGTTGACTCGTCCGAGTTGCCGCCAATGCATTTTTCCGGTTTTCAACTGATGAGTGACACAACCGATATTTCGATTCGCGAAGCCCAGGCCAAAGTGGACGCGTGGATTCGCGACTTCGGTGTACGGTATTTCTCCGAGTTGACGAACCTGGCACAACTCGTCGAGGAAGTCGGCGAGGTGGCCAGGGTCATGTCGCGAACTTACGGCGATCAGAGCGATAAAACGTCCGATGAAAGCGTGGAACTTGGGGATGAATTGGCCGACGTACTGTTCGTGTTGATCTGCATCGCCAATCAGACGGGCATCGATCTGACCGACGCCCTGCACCGCAATCTGGAAAAGAAAACGTCGCGAGACCGCTCGCGACACCAAAACAACGAAAAGCTGCGAGAGCCTCAGCAATGACCGTCAATATCATGCGTAAGGTGGAGTTCTGTGCTGGGCACAGACTGTTGAATCACGGCGGGAAGTGCGAGCACTTCCACGGGCACAACTACATTGCCGAGTTTTATGTGACCGGCGACGAGGTCGACTCGGTTGGCCGCATCATCGACTTCGCCGTGATCAAACGCCTCTTCAAGGGTTGGATCGACGAACACTGGGACCACGGATTCGTGCTCTGTGAGGATGACGCCAATGGCATTGCCGCCGCCAGTTCGGTCGAACCGCGTCGGTACTACCTAATGAAGGAAAACCCGACCGCCGAAAACATGGCGCGGCATCTACTCGGCGAGATCTGCCCGACGCTCTTGGAGGGCCAAGATGTGACCTGCTACAAGGTCGTAATTTGGGAGACGCCCAACGCATCCGCCGCGGCGGTGTTGGATTAGAAGTGGTTTCAGGTCGGGCGAGCCGGGGGTGAGAGCCTCCGGTTTTGGCCAACAGGGGACTCACGTCCCCCGCTCGCCCATCTTGATTAGGCCTACAGCTTTGTCGGGTTGGGGGCGTCGCCGTAGACGGCCTTCGGGTCGAAGACCTTTTCGGACTCGGTAAACACGAGTTTGACGTCGCCTTCTTTCGCTTCCTGACCGACGGGCACGCGGCGGTAGAAGCAGGAGCGATAGCCGACGTGACAACTCGCGCCGCCGGCGACATCGACACGCATCCAGATTGTGTCTTGGTCGTCGTCGATCAACAACGCGCGAACCGTTTGTACGAGGCCGCTGGTCGCCCCTTTGTGCCACAGGACCTTGCGGCTTCGGCTCCAGTAGACGGCTTCCCCCAGTTCGATCGTCTTCTTGAGTGCCTCTTCGTTCATGTAGGCGTGCATCAGCACTTCGCCCGAGGTGTAGTCGGTGGTGACGACCGGAATCAAACCGTCCTTGTCGAATTTCGGGGCCAGGTCAAATCCCTCTTCCACCTGCTCAACACTCTCTCGACCGGCAAATTCAATCGGCTGCGAAGACACGGCACAATACTCCTACAGATCTCTGGGGACGGTCGGTCTCGACCATTCGATTTTCAGAATCCTCCATCATAAAGTGAAAAACCGGCCTCGCCAAGCGGGTTCAAGGGGGCGCTTGCGACACATTGTCACCAACAAACCGTCATCCCCGCGCAAGCGAGGATCCAGTGACTCATGTGGAAATGCTGGATTCCCACCTGCGTGGGAATGACGCGATGAAGCTCGCCAAGCGGGTTCATTCGCCGCGGGTTTGCTTGGCCAACAGCGATGTTAAAGGTTTCAAAAGAGAACTGGTCAGCAGGCCTTTGAAAAACCGATTCAGAAAACCCGGAATCACGATTACGCGGCGGCTCTTTCTCGCGGCCAGCGACTTGCGCACGACCCGATCGGCCGGCATCCACATGAAGCCGGGAACGCTCTTGCGATCGAAATTGTCGAGCAATTGCGTGTCGTGGAACTCGGTATAGGTGAAGCCGGGGCATAACGCTTGAACCTGCACGCCCGTGCCGCGAAGTTCATCGGCGAGCGACTCGGAGAAGGAATTCAGGTAGGCTTTGGTCGCGCAGTAAGTGACCGATCGTCCGCCGTGCAGAAAACCGGCCAGCGACGAGACGTTGATGATGTAACCGCGACCGCGGGGGATCATGCCGTCAAGGGCGGTACGCGTCAATTGAATGGTGGCAGTCACGTGCACGTGCAGCATGTCGAGTTGCGTTTGAAACTCGATCTCGGCGAAGTTGCCGAATGTGCCGAACCCCGCGTTGTTGATCAACAGGTCGAGGTCGTCGAGTTGTCGAATTCGGTTTTCGACCGTGGCTACGCCTTCGGTTGTCGCCAGGTCGGCGACGAGCGACTCAGACTCGACGCCGAACTCTGCTCGCAATTCGTCGCCAAGCTGATCGAGTCGACCTTTGCGCCGGGCGATCAGTACGAATCGATATCCCTCGGCAGCCAACTGTCGGGTGAACTCAGCACCCAAACCGGCCGACGCGCCGGTGATCAATGCGGTTTTCTGGGCCCCCTCAGTCATCTGCTTTTTCCTTGCTCTTTTCGCCTGTCGAGTCCTCTTCTTCCTTGAGGCTCGTCACGTACAAGTAGTCGGCGTATTGGCGGCCGAGCGACTTGAGTTGCTCGTGCGAGATGTGGACCTCTCGTGCTTGAGCCTGTTCTTCAGGCGTCAGTTCGACATCGCCACTTTCGGACATGATAATGATCCGGTCCTGTACGCCGGGCATGCGACTGCGAATGCGGTCGGGAATGCCGAGCCCGTAGTTCACGTGCCCCGACCCACAAATCACAATCGCCGTTCGGCCCTTGCCTCGTTTCGATTTCAGGAAGTCCGCGATCGTCTGGGCCATCGTCTCGTCACGAGATATCTGTGCCTCAGCCATGGCTCGCAACGTATCTTCCTCGACGGCCATGTGTACCATCAGAATCATGCGCAGGAGTTTCGTGTAGGTAGGATCGTCGAGTTGCATCTTTTTCGGAAGTTGCGAACGATCCTCCTTGGCGAGCTTGTCGACGCCGCCGCCGCGAAACACCTTGCGGACGACCTCGGCTCGGGCATTCAGGGCAAGGACGGGTGCCCCAGCTTTTTGGGCGGCTTCGAGGATCGGGCGGTACTGCTCGTAGTTGTTCCAACGCTTGCCCCACGCCGCTTCCTTGGCGAGTTGATCGAAATCGAGTTCGCCGCGGTTGAATCGATCGACAATCGGCTGCTGAAAAGTTTCGAGTTGTTCGAGGCCGACCACAAGCGGGATGTCCTTGGCCGCGAGTTCCTTGACGAGGCGAGCCTGCACTTCGTGGTGCCGCACGATCCGATGACGCTCACCGACGTAGACGACTTGCGCCTCGGCAAGATCTTCAAGCATCGTGCCGAACGTGAGCGGTTCGCCGCGGTAGAGATCGATCCAGAAACTGACGCGTTGCTGCTGACCTGCATTCGGAACCGTTTCGTCCGTTGCGTCATTTCCAAGTAGTGGATTGTGTAACCAGAGCAAGGCGAATCCGATAGCCGAGATAGCCACGAGTTTCTGGAGGGCGAGGTTCATCAAAGGCATCCTTGTTGCGCGTAGTGGCTTCGGGGCGGTGAATTGCGTGTTTGTCTGACGGCAAGCCGATGGCGACTGCGACACCGACGCCTCCGGCTTGCCGTTAAACGAAGATGATTGCAGGATAGGCGCGATGTTGTCGGTCCGCAAGATGAAGTCGTCCGCGTTATGATCTTATGGCACCCCTTCTATTGCCACCGCTCGAGCCGGTAAAATGTCGGCCAGCATTCGTCGAGCGTATAAAGCGAGGGAAGTTTCATGTCCGATTCCGTGATGTCCACGATTCGCCAGCACGGTGTGATACCGGTAATTGCCGTCGAGTCGGTCGATGACGCCCTGCCGTTAGCCGACGCGTTGATCGAGGGCGGTCTGCCGATTGCCGAGATCACTTTTCGTACTGCCGCCGCGGCCGATGTGATCGCGATTCTGGCAAAGGAACGGCCCGAACTGCTCGTCGGGGCGGGGACCGTGCTCACGTTGGATAATCTCAATGCCGCCATCAACTGCGGGGCGGCGTTTGGTGTGGCGCCGGGAACGAACCCGGAGATCATCTGCGAAGCCTTCGACGCCGAATGGCCCTTCGTGCCGGGCGTCGCTACGCCCAGCGACGTCGAAGGTGGATTGTCGCTCGGTTGCCAAACGCTGAAGTTCTTTCCCGCCGGGGCAATGGGCGGGCCGGCGATGCTCAAAGCACTGGCCGGCCCCTACAAACACACCGGGGTTGATTTCGTACCGACCGGCGGAGTGAGTCTCGACAATCTCACGGACTATTTGGATCTCGATGTCGTCGCTGCCTGCGGCGGCACCTGGCTTGCCAAGGCCGACGACCTGAAGGCGGGGGCCTTCGATGTCATTCGCGACCGTTGCCGCCAGGCAGTTCAGTTGGTGCAGCAGATTCGAGGCAAAAACCAGGTTTGAGTTCCGCGCCCGCCGGATGCGGATTCTTGAAATTGCCACGACCATCAGTCGCGGGAATTGTGGGTGCCGACAATCGTGACGCCCCATCAATCACTCGTTTTGCTGGAAGCCTTCACCCAATCGTCACACCTTCACACCGTACGACCAATAACACCCGTACAAGCGGTGTTTTCGTGTTCACCCTAATCATCCGCAATACCGATACCACCAAAAGAGTATCTCATCGACGCGGGGGGTGTGTTCTTATCGTGCGGATGCCGCCCTGCCAACGCTCGCGATATCAGTGAGTGTTTTTTCACATCGTACTGGAGGCGGAACGATGCAGAAGGTGTTTGTTTGGGGGGCATGTTTCTTGGCGATGCTAGCGTTCATCGCCGCAGGGCCGTTGGGAGCCCTCAGCGCGGATGAACCCGCGCAACCGACCGACGAATTGGTCGAAGACGTGGCCGAGAACGTGACGGCTGACGTTGCTGAAGAGGCCGGGACAGACGCTGCCGAAGAGGTCGCGACTGAAGAAACCGAAGACGTGGTTAGGAATGAGGACGATTCGGTCGTTTCGCAATCCGACGCCGAAGGGGCTCTCTCCGACGAACCGGCGATTGAAGATCCGGTTGACCCGCCGGTGCCGGCAGAGCCAGTTCCGTTGTCCCTCGCCGGCAGCAAGGGCAAGTCAAACGGGTGCAAAGGTGGCTCGTGTGGCAAGGGCAAAGGCAAAGGCGGCGGAATGTTTGGCGGTTGCAACCTCGGCCCGCCCTGGACGCTGCCGCAGTCGAAGTGCGCTCAACGAACCGGCCTCATCGTGGGTGGCTGGCTCGAGCAAGGATACACCTACAACGCCGATCAGCCGGCCGATCGTTTCAACGGCCCGGTCGCTACCAACGATCGCCACAATGAATACCAAATGAACCAACTGTGGCTCTACGCGGTCAAGCCAACCGACACGGGCGGTAGCGGTTGGGATATCGGCGGCCGTCTCGACGTACTCTACGGTTCCGACTACCGCTTCGGCATCAACTTCGGGCTCGAAGATAGCTTCCAGTCGTATGACCAAAACTACGGTATCGTGATTCCGCAGGCCTATCTTGAAGTCGCCTACAACAAGTTGAAGGTGAAACTCGGCCACTTCGCCGGCATCCTCGATTACGAAATCGTGCCGGCCGTTGGCAACCCGTTCTACTCGCATTCGTACAGCTACGGCTACACCGTGCCGCAGTTGGTGACGGGAGTCCTGGCCGACTATCAGGTCAACGATCGACTCTCGGTTCAAGCCGGCTTTCATCGCGGTTGGATGATGTTCGACGACGTCAACAACAACCTCGACTTCATGGGCGGCGTCAAATGGACGAGTGCCGATCAGAACCTCTCGGCGGCTTACGCGATCTCCTACGGTCAGCAAGCTCCGACCGGCGCCCCGGTTGGCGATCGATTCGTCGGCAGCTTCGTCGGTAAGGCTCAACTCACGCAACGTCTGCAATACGTGTTGGTGCAAAACTACGGCTACGAGCAAAACGGCGATCCGCGCAGCGGCTTCACCGAGCAGGCTCAGTGGTACGGCCTGAACCAGTACTTCCTGTACAAGGTTAACGATTGTCTGTCGGCCAACTTGCGTGCCGAATGGATGCGGGACGACGATGGCGCCCGAATCTTCGGCGTGCCGAACGTGTTGCCCGGCGTCCGCACTTGGCCCGGCGGTCCCGGCTTCGAAGGCAATTTCTTCGAGGTCACCGCCGGTTTAAACTGGCGTCCGCACGCGAACGTGCTGTTGCGTCCCGAGATCCGTTGGGATTGGTACGATGGCACAACCGGCCTCGGTGGCGAACTACCGTTCGACGCCGGCACCAGCGACGACCAGTTGACCGCCGCGATCGACCTGATCATTACGTACTAACTGCGAAATAGACCCTGCGATCCCGACCCTGGCCGCTTCTCGTTACCAAACGGGAAGCGGCCTTTTTGATTTACACACTCATGGCCACCGCTCACCCGTAGCTCGCTGCCACGCCTCGGGTGAGTTCTCTACCTGAATTCTTCCGGCAAGATGGATTTGTATCGCTTGATCAATGTAAACCAGGCGGTGGCGCCGTTTTCAAAGGGTAGGTCCATGTCTTCCTCGATACAGTAGTAGATCATGTCGCCGATTCGCTTCGACCTGGCGACCTTGTCCGCCCGGCGTAGTTTCACGTAGGTGCGGTAGTCGGATCGCATCACGTGGGTCATGGTCGTCATGTCAACACCGCCGATGGAGGATATCTTGCGTTTCGTTTCTAACAGGTCGAGGAAAATCTGCGGCTTCTCTTTTTGTCCCCATTTGGGAGTGAAGTCGTATTGTTGCGATAGCCGCCAGAGTGTCTCGCGTCGGCTGAGGCCCGTCGCATCGAACGTGACTTTGATTTCGAGCTTCTTGGCATCGTCGACCGAGATCTCGGCCGTGCCGAACTCGCCCTTCAGAACATCGCCAAGCGGAACGCCGTGCCACGAAATGTTCAGATCCTCATCGAGCCAAGCGTCCCACGCCTCAGAATCGACTTGGAAGAAGTCTGCCGGCATCTTCGCGTCTGCGGTGGTCGCGAGCGACAAAGCGAGCGTCATACATCCCAGATAGGTCATGTTTTGTCTCCCGTCATCGGGCAAAAGGTTTGCCGAATTGCACGCTACCTGCTTTTTATCACAGAGTTTCCTGAGATCCTAGCGCGGCCGTTGGCCGCAATCAAAACGGTAGGGTGGGACAAGGTCGCGTCATTCGATGGTGGGCCGTCGCAAGCAGAGCTCTCGAAATTCGCGAGTGAGTACGAAAACAATGGCTCTGGCAAGCGACCGCCGGCCCACCAGAAAGCAGCTTGTTTGTCCCACCCTACTCGAATCCGCGAGCAAAAAGCTTGTCACGAAAACAAGGTTTCACGGGTGTGTCATACGAAGGGTACAGCGAATGATCGAGAGAGGCCTGACCGGGGCGCGCAAGCACGACAACTACGATTTGTTGTCTGTCTCGACTTCCGGTGGTTCGTAGGCCTGGGGTTTGGGCGGGCGGGACAGAGCGTAGGCAAAGAAGCCGAGGCCGATCAGCAGGACAGGCAGCGAAAAACTCTGGCCTTTCGACATCCAGCCGAAGACGAGATTGTGGCCGATGTCCGGCTCACGCCAGAACTCATCGATGAACCGCATGACGGAGTAGGAGACGAGCACGGTGCCTGCGGTCAAACCGGGGCGGCGATGATACTTGTGAACGACCATTGCAAGAACCAGCACAGTCAGGCCTTCCATTCCGGCCGCATAGAGTTGGCTCGGGTGGCGCGGAACGTTGACGCCGTCGACATCCGGGGCGGCGGGAAAGATGACCGCCCAGGGCACATTGCTCGGACGCCCCCAGAGTTCGCCGTTGATGAAGTTGGCGATGCGCCCAGCGGCGATGCCCATCCCTGCGGTGGCTCCTAGCGCGTCGATTAGCACGAACGGGTCGCGCGACTTGACTCGTCCGTAAACGAAGACGCCGGTCAGAATGCCGATGATGCCGCCATGGCTTGCCATGCCACCTTCCATCAGCCGGAAGAAGAGCAGCGGGTCGGTGAAGAATCGGTCGGAGGCGTAAAAGAGACAATAACCCAATCGCCCGCCAACCATCATCGAAAGGGCGATGATGATCAGAAAGTCGACCACTTCGCCGCGGGTGAGCGGCAACCGTCGTTGCTTCTGCCACCGCAGCAAAAACCATAGCGACAGCAGGATTCCGACGAGGTAGGCGGTGCCGTACCAGCGGATGCCCCAATCGCCCCAAATGCGAATGATGAACGGGCTGAGGTCGTGTTCCCAATGGGCGAGTAGTGGCATTTCTTGGAAGCCGTGTTCTGAATGAAAATGAATTCTCGATGTCAGGAAGGGATGAGGCTTGAGGCCTGAGGCGTGAGGGACAGCGAGTCAAACGTCTTCAAGCAATCGACAATACAAATCCGCGGTGTCATTCGGCAACGGAACTCCCCATTACCTCAAGCCTCATCCCTCAAGCCTTTCTACACCTGAAACTCGCGGCGGAATCCTTCGATGTCTTCGGCGCGGCCCATTACGATGATCGTATCGTTGGCGGCGAAGACATGATCCCCGCCGGGATTGAACGCCATCTCGCCATCGTGGCGATTGATGGCAACCACCAACAGTCCGTGCTTGCGATGGGCTTCGGCCTCCACCACGGTTGTGCCGACGAGCGAACTTTGTGGCGAAACCTCGATTTCGTCCATCTCAATTTCCAGCGAGCCTTGATCGATGACCAATTCCATCAGCCGGGCCGTCTTGGGGCGTGTGATCAGTCGCGCCATGCGATGGGCGCCAATCGTCGACGGCATCACGACACGGTCGGCCCCGGCCTGCAACAGTTTCTTCTGGCTGGAACTGTGTTCGGCACGCGAAACGATTTGAAGGTTGGGGTTCAAGTTGCGGGCGGTCAACGTGATGAAAACGTTGTCGGCGTCGCTGGGCAGCGAGGAGACGAGTGTCTTCGCCCGTTCGACCCCCGCGGCCACCAATACGGCCTCTTCGGTCGAGTCGCCGTGAACGACCAGGAACTTATCGAGTTGGGCTTCGGCAATCACCTCGAGATCATTGTCGATGACGACGAAGGGCGACTTCTGCCGCGACAGTTCCCGCGAGAGCACTTGGCCAATACGGCCTGCGCCACAAAGGATTACGTGCCCATAAAGCTGCTCGATCCCGCGGGTCATGCGTCGGCGGCCCAATGCGCGTTCGATTTCGCCTTCGGTCAACATCTGAATAAAACCTCCAAACGTGTAGGCGGCCGCGGAAAGGCCAAAGACAATGACCATGACCGTGAAGATCTGCAGATTCGGCGACAACTCGCTGTGCTCGCTCAAGCCGACACTGGAAACCGTGATCACGACCAACCAGAGCGACTCGGTCCAGGTGAAACCCTCGTCCGAGTAACGATACACGACGACCGCGATGGCCGCGACGGCCAACAGCACCAGCATACCGCGTTGAACTCGCGTCAGAGCGGTCATGTGTGGTAGTCGGCGTTGATGTGGATGTATTCGATCGTCAGGTCGCTGGTGTAGAACCGCACGCTGGCGTCGCCCTCGCCAAGGGTTAGCAACACATGCGTCTCGGGGTTTTCGCGCATCGAATTCGACGCCGCCTCGACATCGAACTCGACAGGAGCACCGCGCTGATACAACTCAAACCCGTTGATTCGTAGGTTTGCTTGTTTCGGGTCGAAGTCGACACCCGCATAACCTGCCGCCGAGACGATTCGTCCCCAGTTGGGGTCGTTGCCCGTGACCGCCGTTTTAACGAGCGGGCTGTCGGCGATCGTTTTGGCGATGACGAATGCATCGTCTCGCGTAGCACAACCGGCGACTTCAACCGTAATCAGGTGCGTGGCGCCCTCGCCGTCTGCGGGAATCGCTCGCGCCAGTTCGAGGCAGACATCAGTCAGCCCCTCGGTGAACGTGGCCAAGTCTTCGCCGGCCAGTTCGGTTTCGGCAGCCTTGCCGCTGCACATCAGCAAGACGGTATCGTTGGTGCTGGTGTGCCCTTCGACGCTGATACAGTTGAACGTTTCCTGCACCGCCGCGGCAAGAGCAGTTTGAGCGTTTTCGGCGGAGACGGCGGCATCGGTGACAAGCACGCCGAGCATGGTGGCCATTTTCGGCCCGATCATTCCGGCCCCTTTTGCCATGCCGGCCAGCCGGATGGTTGCGCCGCCGATTTCGAATTCGCGAGAAGCCGTTTTGGTGTCTTTGTCGGTCGTGATGATGCCGCGAGCGGCAGCCATGAAGGCATCTTCGCCCTCAGCAAGTTGGCCTGCCGCCGTCTGGATGCCGGAGGCAATCTTGGTCATCGGCAAGTGTTCGCCAATGATGCCGGTTGACATCACCAAGGCGGAATCCTTCGGCAGTCCACAAGCTTCGACTGTCAGCCGCGCCATCTCGGCTGCGTCGCGCTCTCCCCGCTCACCGGTGCAGGCGTTGGCGTTGCCGGAATTGACCACCGCGGCTCGGATGTCGCCAGAGGGCGTTCGGCTGCGATCGAAGTCGACCGGCGCGGCCCGCACGAGGTTCGTGGTGTAAACGCCGCCTGTCGTTGCCCCGTCGGGGCAGGTGACCAGTGTGAGGTCTTCCTTTTCCGGATTCTGTTTGACGCCACTGTGAACGCCGGCAAACAAAAATCCCTGGGGTAGTTGAATGCTCATCTTCGTGTCGATGCAAACGGAGGTTTGTGTTTTTTGGGATGGATGAATCGGCGCTGAACCCGTTATGACTTGTGGGTTACAACGCCGTCGTCTCGGGGAAGCCGTACATCAGGTTAAGGTTTTGAACGGCGAGGCCCGAGGCGCCTTTGACCAAGTTGTCGATGCAACTGATCGTCACCACACGGCCACCGACGACGCGGGCCGTTACGTCGCAGAAGTTCGTGCCGCTAACGTCTTTCGTGCCCGGCAGGTGATCGACGACACGGACGAACGGCTTCTCGGCATAGAACTCGCGGAGTGCGTCGAGCAGTCGTTCTTCGCTGACGTCGCTACTGGGTGTGGAATAGGTGGTGGTGAGGATGCCGCGATCCATCGGCACGAGGTGCGGCGTGAAGATGACCGAGACATCCAACCCCGAGGTGTCGCTGAGCACCTGGGCGATCTCTGGCGTGTGTCGATGGCGGCCCACGTTGTAGGCAGAGATGCTTTCATTGCACTCGGGATAGTGCGTCATCAATTTCGGAGTGCGACCGGCGCCGCTGACGCCACTTTTCGAGTCGACGATGATCGTTTGCGGCTCGATCAGTTTTGCCTTCAACAGCGGAGCGAGGGCGAGGATGGTGGAGGTCGGATAGCAGCCGGGGTTCGCCACCAGGGGCGCTTCGGCAATTCGCTCGGCGTTGATCTCCGGCAGGCCGTAAACGACCGACCCCAATCGTTCGGCGTCGGGGTGGTTTTCACCGTACCACTTCGTGAAGACGTCGGCGGAGTTGAGCCGGTAGTCGGCGCTGAAATCGACGACGCGTCGACCGGCATCGAGATAATACGGAATCACGCTCGCCGAGGCACAGTGCGGCAAGCAGGAGAAGACGCAGTCGACACGGCCCGCAACCTCGTTCGGGCCCAAGTTTTCCAGGCGGGCGTCGACGCGGCCTAGCAACTGCGGGTGGACCGTGCCTACGTGGGGGTTGCCTTCCTGCCGGCTGGTAAGCACGGCGATTTCGACCTGGGGGTGGCGCAACAGGATCTTCATCAGCTCTAGCGCTGTATATCCCGTCGCACCCAGTATGCCGACTCGAATCATTTTTCTTTCCACTGCAGGGCGGGGTGACGGAAGGGCAACGTCGCACCGTCAATCACAACCCGAAGCGTCAGCGAGGGGCGAGCTCGTTTCAAGTTCGTCCCTCGCTGACGCTTCGGGGAATGATGTTCGTCGTCCCGCGATTGTGCTGGAAATCTCTTGAATGTGACCAATCTTCAAGAGTATACAGGGGTTGCGACACCCGCCAAGGGGGCGAGGTTCGCTGGATCATGACGGCCAGCGATAACTGCCGTTTACCGCGCAAGATCCGCCAGTACATCGACCAATTGGCCAAGAATGACTGCGGTGGCGCCCCAAATTCGATCGTCGTTGAAAGCGAAGTGCGGGGCGCGGAATTGAAGCGGGCCGCGCACGATCTGATGCTCCGTCCAGTTGCGACGGTCCGTCAGATGCGCTAGCTGTGGTTCGAGGACGCGGTCGACCTCATCGGGGCTGGGTGTCATGGTGGGGCGAGAGTCGACGCTGGCCAGCCAAGGCGTCACACAAAAGTTAGAGGCGTAAACGTAGATTGGCTCGAGCGCACCGAGCACGCGAACGTCTTCCGTGATCCCCAATTCTTCACGTAGTTCACGGATGGCGGCCTCGCGGCGACCTTCGCCTGGTTCCACCATGCCGCCGGGTAGACAGATTTGGCCAGCGTGGTCGGGCAGATGCTGAGGACGCAACGTGAGCGGCAAATGCCACTGGCCCTCATGCCGATAAATCAAGATTACGACCGCCGCCGGTATTGCAGCCTGCGACGGCGGCCCAAGATGTCGGCCGTAACTCAACTCGGTGGAGAACTGTCGGGCGGCCTCGTGCTTGGGTAGAGGCAACGCGCATCGCTGTGCCAAGCGGTCTGGCAGGTCTTCCCATTGATCGAGCGGCATTGTCATCGTGTCGCCTCCTGCCGCCCCTGCCTGCGTAGCTCGCGCGGGTCGGGTTTTTCCATCGCTGGTATCCCATACCGATAGACGCGGTACGAGTCGTTGACCGTGGGAAACTGCGGATAGACCTGATAGAGATTCTCGCGATGGTGGATCTTGCCAAACCGTAACCGTTTGCGGTCGAGCACCACATACTGAAAATTGTATTTTTTTTGCAATTCAGCGATCTCCTCAGCCGTGTTTTCGGCAATCGTCGCTCGCCATCGCAACTCAGGATCGGGATCGCCCGAGTCGAACACGTCGTGGTATCGCCGTTGCCACTCGATGACACCGGGTGCGTCTTGTGGGATGTCCTTGCGGCTGACGACCTCGGCGCGATGTCCGTACCACTTGAACGTCTGTTGCCTCATCGGGGTCAAGAAGATCGCGTCGGGCTCGGTGTTTTCGCGGATCCACTCGCAGGTTGCTTGCCAGTCGTCGTACTTGTAGTGCTCGACGGCGAATTCAGGGTCGCCAACCCATTGGTGATACCGCGAGTGAATGTGAATCCCCGAACCGATCGCCGCGAGCACGCCAATCGTTGTCAACGCCACAACCAAGTCGACGCATTCGTCTTTGATTGCTTGATACACCAAGGCGATGGAACCTATTGCAACGCCGGCGGGCAACATGATGTCGCTGAGCCGGAACCAATAAAACCGCAGCAACTTCGCGCCAAGTTCGGGATTGTTCAGCGTTGCCAGATCAATCACGATCCCCAGCACACCGATGACCACTGCTCCCCAAACGTATCCGCGCCAACGACGGCTACTTTCGTCGGTGCGAACGACGAAGCAAAGTGCGATCCAGACGATCAGCAACGTGGCGTGCCGGATGATCAACGGCGGTTCGAACGTGTGGAAGACCAGATGATGCGGCAATCGTTCGTAAACGTAAATCTTGGCCGCCTGAGCCGAGACCTGTGCATCGGCCGCCCTGCTAAGCATGGCCGCGGGGACGAGGCCGAACAGCGAGAACAATCCGCCGCCGACGAGTCCCGGCAGCATCTTGACGAAGGGCGGTTTGGGCTTTTCCTGCACAATTGAAATCGCGCATTCGATCATCCAGCAGAATCCGGCAGCGACGACCGACCAGCCGCCGACGAGCACATGAAAGGCCGACGCGGCCCCGAACATCAACCAGACGCGATTCCATAGTCCTTTGACCAACGCTTCCAGCCCGAGAAACACTAGAACGAAGGCGAATGTTTTGGCCTCGATGCCGCCGACGATCCACTCGCCTGCCATGTGGGCTTGCAGGGTCAGGGCAAAAAACGCAGCCGCGGACAACACCGAAAGAAACGGCTTGGGAAGCAACGCAAAACTGAATCGCCGCCATGACCAAGCCAGCATCAGCCAGCCGATACAGCGACCGACCCAAGCCACAACCGGCAGCGGCATCACGAGCGTCAACCAACCAATGGTCCAATAGAAGACCCAGTGGGCATCGGCGGATGACAGAAAATGGTCGTTGGGACACCATTCGGGTTGCCAGAAGTGCTTTGCTTTGCAGAGATAGTGTGCCTCATTGATTTCCGGCGTCGGCCAGCCTGCGCAGAGAAACAGCAGCCCTACAATCGCCAGGATTTCAGCGATGGCGATCGTGCGTGGGCGCCAGTCCTTCGTGGCTTGCTCGGGATTTGCTTTCGATTCCGGCAAACGAGAGTCTCCGCAACTCAGTTTGGTGTTGGCGCAATTACAAGGGCGGCCTGATCCGACCGCCCTTGCTTGGCTTCATCGTACCAAACGATACGAGGCTTAACGAGTGATCTTCGTTTTTGGCAGGGCCTTGGCTAAATCGTTGATGCCTTCTTCCGTGAGCGAAAAGTTCGAGGAAACGTCCAGTTCTTTTAGTTGGGTCAAACCCTTGAGCGAAGCAAGGCCTACATCCGTGATTTGCGTTGACGCCAAGTTGAGTTTTTCAAGTTTCTTCAGCTCGGCAAGGTGCTTGATGCCCTCGTCGGTGATCTCGTTGTTCTTGATATCGAGTTCCTTGAGGTCGACCAGTTTGGCGAGGTTGGGCATGCCTTCATCGGTGATCCGCGTTTGCCAGGCGCTAAACCAGGTGAGCGTTGTCAGGTTGCCGACATGCTCAAGGCCTTCGTCGTCCAGGTCCGATTCGCTGACGTCCAATGCCGAAATTTTGCTCATCGATTCGAGGTGCGCGACGCCGGGCCCCATGACCCAGGTGTTTCGCAGGTAGAGTCGATCCATGTTGACCAAGGTGGAGAGGATCTCCAGGTCTTCGTCGGTGACGCCCGTGCCGCGGAGGAATAGCGACTTCATCTTCGGCATGCCCGTAAGGTGCTTGAGCCCCTCCGGCGTACAACTTGTGTCATCGAGAGCGAGGTAGACCAGGTTCGTCATGCCCGCGATGATGTCGAGAGCTTCGTCGGTAAAGTGGTTACCGCGGAATGTCAGGTGTGTCATGTCGGTCAGGCCACTGATGTGTTTCAGGCCCGAACTGCTGACGCTCGTTCCCTCGAGTTTTAGCGAACGCAGGCTTTTCATCTGGGCAACGGGAATGAGGACGTCGTCGCCGAGCGTGTTGTTGAAGCGGATATCCAGTTCTTTGAGATTCGGCAGGTTCTTCAGGTAGGAGGTCGCCTTGTCCGTGATGCCGGTGCGACGGAGGTTGACCAACACGAGTTTGTCCATTTGGCCGATCGTCTCGGCGCCTTTGTCGGTCACATTCGTGTTCATGAAGCTGATTTTGGCCAGCGACTCGATGTCCTTGATGTTCTCGATGCCTTGGTCCGAGAAATTCGCACCTTCGACGATCAGACGATCGATGGCGGGCAGTCCGGAGAGCAGTTTCAGGTCTTCGTCGCCGGCGTTGGTTTTGCTGAAATCGAGGGTGACGATGTTGCCTTCCTCGTTTTTCGCAATCACGATGCCTTCGAAGGCCTCAAGTTTCTTCACGACTTCAGGATCGTCCTTCGTAACTTCCGATTTGGGAGGACGGGGCGGTCGACACGATGCGCAGACCACCAGGGAGCAAGCAAATAGGGCCAATAGCCAAGTCTTATACGATTGCATGAAAAGCACTCCTTACCGCGAAATCGAAGGTGGGAAACTGAACTGGTGGGAAACAACTAGCGTACCTCAGCACGGTGGCGAAATCAAACCCCCTTCACACTAGTTTGCGCCGGCGTGCGGGCCGGGGTTTGGTCCGTTTTCTGGCGGGACAACTTGATCGCCGGCCAAAACCGTCGGCCGAAAACACGGCCCTGACCCCTTCGCGCCGACGATCCGCATGAAACAATAAACCGTTCATAGGCCGCCCGGGGTTTGGTCCATTTTTCAGCGGGAAAACGTTGTGACGGCCAGTGCACGTTGGCCGAAAACATGGACTTGACCCCCTCGCGGCCTCGGAACCCGCAGAATCCTTTCATGTCGCAATCAACTTCAATCACCTGTCCGTCTTTCATCCGTCCGGTGGTTGCAGCGTCGCTGCTGATGGTCGCTGCGGCGCTGTTTGCAGGCTGCGGTTCCCACGAGGTAGATCCGCCGGGGCCGTCGAAAATTCCCGCCGGCAAATTGCGGTTTCTTGTAATCGACGATCCACCACTTGCCGAGGCAATCGAGCGAGAATGGGCGGCGCAGGGACGATCCGAAAACGACGTGATTCGCAGGTCCGCGGCCGACATGGTGGAACAGGCCGAACTTGGCGCCGATATCATCGTGTTTCCATCTGCCATGCTGGGCGAGTTGGTCGAGTCGGAGCGGATTCTCCCCCTGCCAGATACGCTTCTCGCCGACGACGCGCTTGCCTTTGACGCGATCTTTCCCTTGTTGCGACGGCAGGAGATTTGCTGGGGGCGAAACCAACCATATGCCCTGCCGCTTGGCAGCCCGCAACTTGTGTTGATGTATCGGCCCGGCATCTTCCAGCAGTTAGATCTGACCCCGCCGGCCAGTTGGCAGGAGTATGAGGCGGTAGCCAATGCCTTGCAAGCCAACGGTTTCCAGGTCGTCGAACCACTCGCGCCGGGTTGGGCTGGCAAGCTGCTGCTGGCCCGGGCAGCCGCGTACGCGAAGCATCGCAGCCAGTTCTCCGTTTACTTCGACTATGCCTCGCCCGACATGACGCCTTTAATCGACCGCGAACCGTTTGTGCGGGCGCTCACCGAATTGGCAGCAGCGGTTCAAGATCCGATCGTTAATGAGACGCCGCAGACGGCGGCCGAAATGGTGGTGTGCGGAGAGTGCGCCATGGCTGTTTCCTGGCCGAGCAAGTCGATGTCAGTCAACGCAGCCGTCGACGATTCCAATTGGAGCGAGGTCGCGATTGCCGAATTGCCAGGTTCGGTCGACGTCTACAACTTTTTCAATGATGGCTGGGAAGATCGGCCGCCTGGATCGTCTGGCCGTGTGCCTCTGCTGGGAACGTCCGGACGATTGGCGGCTGTAACTTCAGAGTCAAGTCAACGGTTGGCCGCGTTCGATGCAATCGGTTGGTTGGCAAGTACCGATGTCGGCATTCGCCTTTCGCCATTCAGTGGGGAAACGACCGTTTGTCGAGATAGTCATGTCCCTCAGGCCGCCGCTTGGTTGCCCAAAGAGATGGGGCGGAATGTGGCAAGCGAATATGGTGAGCTGATGCGGACGGTATTTGGCCGCCCCAGCGCCGTCTGCTCACTCCGAATTCCCGGTCGCGAGCGTTATCTGGCCGCTTTGGATGCCGCCGTCCTTGAAGTGGTCGTCGAAGGCGTGCCCCCGGCGAAGGCGCTGTCGGCGGCGGCCGACAAATGGCGCGAACTCAACGAAGAGTTAGGTGTCGAAAAACAAAGAGCTGCCTATCGGCGTAGTGTGGGAGCCGATCGTTAGAGGCGGATAAGCACCTTCATACCAGCACGTAGCGCAAACAAGTCGCTTTTCGATCCTCGACGGATACCCTCTCAGGGACGCTTGCGTTTCGAACTTGCCATTCCTTGGGCTCCAAGATTTGCCCGTCGACAACCGCCTAGACAGACCGTCGGTTGGGCGCTAGAATGAATAGCTTAGACGTTTCGGGGCGGTAGCTCAGTTGGGAGAGCGCGGCGTTCGCAATGCCGAGGTCGGGAGTTCGACCCTCCTCCGCTCCACTTTCTTACCAGGCTCTGCATTTCGCAGGGCCTGTTTCAATCCTGTTCGGCACGAAATTTGCTAGCCGGTTTTTTTCCGGAATTGGGCTAGCTAGCTAGTTTGAAATCTGTCATGTTAGCGAGCATGACGGCGCGCAGGAAGAAAATCAAGGAGTCG
>Ga0180435_10000831_pt1 | contig 32527 bp, 34 predicted proteins | sample SS_ome_3_FD_132467 | JGI IMG/M metagenome (GOLD analysis project Ga0180435, IMG submission 132467) | Hypersaline lake sediment archaeal communities from the Salton Sea, California, USA - SS_3_S_1 metaG | ecosystem: Environmental > Aquatic > Non-marine Saline and Alkaline > Hypersaline >... | reverse complement strand
GTTATCAGACATGGTCTTCCTCGTTTTCGCGATCCAGGGTGCGTAGCAGAGCAGCGCGGGTAACCACGCCCTGGTAACGTCCTTTGTCATCGACGACGGGAACGCCATAAGGCGCTTCGGCTACTTCGCCGAGCATTTCATTGAGTGGTTTATCGGTGGGAGCCGCGTGGATACCACGGTCTACCGCGTTGCTCAGCTTGCCCTGAACCTGGTGCTGTTTCTTGAGTGCATCGATGGTGACAACACCGAGAAACTTGAGGTCCTTGCCAACCACGTAACCACATTCCCGATCATATTTCTGCAGGCGGCGAATAGCCGCTTCGACACCGGTGCCTTCGCGTTCGATAACGGTGGTCTGCTGGCGACTGGCAATGTCACCAGCTGTCAGGACCGTGGAGATGTCCACACCGCGGAAGAAGGCGCGCACATAATCGTCGGCCGGGTTCTTTAGAATTTCATCCGGAGTCCCTACCTGGACCACGCGTCCGCCTTCCATAATCGCGATGCGATCGCCAATACGCATAGCTTCGTCGAGATCGTGCGAGATGAAGATGATGGTGCGGCTCGAATCAGCCTGTAATTTGAGCAGTTCGTCCTGCATCTCGGAGCGGATCAGTGGATCAAGCGCTGAAAACGCTTCATCCATCAGCAATACTCGGGGATCGGCAGCCAATGCCCTGGCCAGGCCAACACGTTGTTGCATGCCACCCGACAACTCGTCGGGATAACTGTCTGCCCAGGCATCGAGGCCGACCTGCTTGAGAGAGTCCAGCGCACGTTCACGCCGTGTTTCCACATTTACACCCGAAAGCTCCAGGCCAAATGCCGTGTTGTCGAGAACGGTAAGGTGCGGCATCAGCGCGAACGACTGAAAGACCATGCTCATGGTCTTGCGGCGGATTTCGCGTAACTGCCGGGCATCGGCCTTGGCGATGTCCTCGCTATCGAGCAGGATTTCGCCACGGCTCGGTTCGATCAGGCGATTGAGCAGGCGTACCAGGGTCGATTTTCCAGAGCCTGACAAGCCCATGATCACGAAGATCTCGCCTTCGTAAACATCAAAGCTGGCGTTGACGACACCCAGGGTCTGCCCGGTCTTCTCAAAGATGCTGTCCTTGTTCTCACCCTGATCCAAGAGCTTCAAGGCCTCACCAGGGTGTTCACCGAATACCTTGCAAACGTTCTTCAATTGCAGAACTGTTTTCATTTTTTAGAACCGGACTGCGTGTGCAGTCCGGCCTCCTGCTTAGAAGTCGTAACGAACGCCAGCGGTGATTGCGCTGCCACCACTGGTAGCGCCACGAATGTAACCAGAGGCGGAGAAATCATCGTGACCTGTACCAATGGCTGCGGTGGATTCTTCCTGGTAGTACTCGACGAAGACCTTCAGGTCGTCGTTGTAATGATGGTCCCATCCAAGATGCAGGACAGTGTCGCCGTAACTCCAGGCATCCACGTCCGCAATCATGCCGCGCACGGTGTTTTTGTCATCGAGGCTGTATTGAATCAGGAGGTTTTTTGCGCCCTTGCCATCGGAAGAGGATGTGTTGTCATCGAGTTCTTCATACTTGGCGGCGATATACCAAGGGCCGGTCGTATAAGTGGCGGATAAACCCCAGATCGACGCATCGGTTGAGCCGGTATTGTCGTCCAGGCCGGCAGCCAGGCTGATGCCATTGCCCGAATACGAAATGGTGTACTGGTTGCGATTTCTGTCGATGCCGCCGTTTTCGTCGGTAGTCGCGGCAGAGAAACTGAACCCATTGAAACTCGGAGAGGAGTAGTACAAGGTTTTTTCACGACGGAAAGTGGTTAGCGTCGCCCAACCGCTGTAGTAGCTGCTGAAATAGTCGACCGGGTAGGCAATAGCGTTGTAGTAGGCCATCCAACCGCGCCCATACCACAAGGTGCCGAGAGGGCCGGAGACCTGCAGCTTGGCAATACGGACATCATCTTCCTGGTCGTAGGGTGAGTGAATGTCGAGATTTGCCAGATCGAGCGGCAATTCCAATTGGCCCATCAGGCTCCAGTCCTGGTTGATATTTTCGGTTAATTTGATGCCAACACGGGAATAGGCATCGCGAAAACCTTCGTAATCGGGATCGGCGTCCGGGGACACGGCCTCCACTGCCAGGCGCAAGGAGCCATACGGATCCACATCAATAGCCAAGGCTGGTTGAGAGACGGCCAATAAGGCACCGGCGCCGAAAAGAAATGTTTTAGGGTTCACTGAGAATCTCCGTTTTTTTAAGTATTGAAGGTCGAGGTTGCCTTGCGGGCCAACCCGAAAAGAAATGCCCCTGACGACAGGTATGCGGAGTCAGGGGAATACAGAGCCGCCCGGCCAGAAGCGGCCGGTCAGCAGGGGATCGGTAGTGTTACAACGATTTTGCAATAGCATGGTCTGAGGTCAGCAATCTGCCGCTCTCCAGCCAAGTTCAGCAGCGCGTGCCCGTGCTTGTGCAGGGACATCGGTCGCCACGAAGTGCTTGTGCAGCACCTGTACGCCGATCATGTGGTTGATCACCGCGTCCAGCTTGTTCTGGGTGGCTGCGGTCAGGTCCGGATCATCGTGCAGGGCGAACAGTGATTTGACGCCGGAGGCATCGAGAATGCCGGCATCAGCGATAGCATCATCACTCAGGTACTCATCGGCCAGTGCGCGCATGGCCGCCCATTTTTTCGGGTCGGTATGTGCAGGCGGTGCCATGAAGGCGAACTTCTGACGCTTGTAAAGTACCTCCGGCAGCAGGCCCTTCATGGCCTCGCGCAGTACATACTTTTCGGTGCGGCCCTTGATGCGTAATGATGGCGGTACCTGGGTCGCCAGTTCTGCCAGGTGATGGTCGAGGAAAGCAGGGCGCGCTTCCATGGAATTGGCCATGTCCACGCGGTCGCCGCCCCAAGTCAGGATCTGGCCTTCCAGCATGGTTTTGATCCAGACGTACTGTGCCTTGTCCAATGGGTGACGGCCCTTGAGCATGTCGGCATCGAACTGGCCGGCGATGGCCGCGCCCGGATCGTAGTCGTTCAGTTGCTCGCGCAGGTTACCGGCTAGAATGCCGGGAACACGCTCGGCCGACGCCAGCCAGGGCTGCAGGCAACTGGGGGTGAAACCGACCTTGGCTTCCAGCTCGGCGTTGCGGATCTCGTCCTCAGCGAGCATGGCACCCTTGAACAGCTTGTTCTGCTCGGCCAGCATCTGCTCCCATTCGACACGTTCTTCAGCTGACAGGTGATCGAGGCCGTGCAGGAACAGATCCCGGCGGAAAGCGGGGTAGCCGCCGAACAGCTCGTCGGAGCCTTCGCCGGTAAGCACCACCTTGTAGCCGACGTCGCGCACGTGTCGGCTCATCAGCAGCTTTGCCACGCCGAGGGTGTTATAGATGGTGCGCTCGGTGTGCCACAGGGTCTCGACGAAGTTGTCGTACAGGTGCGATGCATCGAGCATCATGATGTCCTGGTCGGCCCCAGCACTCTCGGCCATTTCAGTGGCGATCGGTGATTCGTCGTAGTCCTTGCTGTCGAAACCGATGGTAAAGGCCTTGACCGGGTTCTGGCGCGCCGCGGCGGCCAGTCCGAGGATGGCGCACGAATCTATGCCCCCAGACAGGTAGGAGCCAACCGGCACATCCGCTTCGAGGCGCAGTTGCACCGCTTCGAGCAGGCCGGCGCGCACGCGCTCGATCCATTCATCCTCGTCGTATTCTGCAGGGCGATCCGCTTCCAACGGAAAGTCCATATCCCAGTACTTTCGTTGGCTGACATGCAGCTTGCCGTCTCGGCGCTGAACCTCCAGCACGTGGCCGGGCGGAACCTGGTGGATGCCCTCGAAGGCGGTGCTGCCGGGCACGATGGTCTGCATCAACTGGTGATAGACACCGTGCGCATCGAACTTGCGTGGGACATCCGGGTGGGCGAACAGTACTTTCAGTTCGGAGCCGAATACAAAGGTGCCGTTGACCTCGGTCCAGTACAGCGGCTTGATGCCGAAACGGTCACGCACCAGCATGAGTTTTTCGTCTTCCTTGTCATACAAGGCAAAGGCAAACTCACCGCGCAGGTGCGGCAGGGTGCCATCCAGGCCATGACGCGGATACAGATGCAGGATCATCTCCGAGTCGCTCTTGGTCTGGAAGCGCGCACCGCGTGCAGTCAGGTCGGCGCGGATGCGCTGGTAATCATACAGCTCACCGTTCTTGGTGAGCATCAGCGAGCCGTCTTGCGACTCGAATGGCTGGCGGCCACGGCTCTCGTCCAGGTCGACAATGGACAGGCGAGCATGCGCAAAGCCCACACCCGGCATGCGCCGGATGCCAAAGCCATCGGGGCCCCGGTGATACTGGATGGCAGCCATGCCTACCAGGGTTTCGGGATCGACCGGGTGATCCCGGTCGGCGTAGATGAATCCTGCAATTCCACACATGGGTTTGAGACCTAACTGTAGGTTTTGAGAAGGGCCGAGAGCAGCGCCATGCGAACGAAAACAGCGCCACGCGCCTGCGCGAAATACCAGTTGAACGGGGTCTTATCCAGGCTGCGGTCGAGTTCGTCGCCGCGCGCCAAGGGATGCATCACGATGGCGCTGGGCTTTAAGGGTGAATTGGCATCCAGCTTGAAATGGTTGCCGTGTTCTTCGTAGCCATCTTCCACCCAGGCAATGGCATTGATGTAGACCACGTCCAGGTTGGGCAGTTCGGCATGCAGGTCAGTGGCGACACGCAGGTTCAGACCGGCCTTCGTGAGTTTCTCGCGTTGCTTGGGCGCAAACGGTTCCTGCTGCTCGCTGATGATAGTGAGTTCTGCGATACCCTCACTGAAGCAACTCAGGAAGATCAGCAGGCTGCGGATGGTGCGCATGCGTCCGGGCAAACCAACAATACCGATGCGTAGCTTCTGCTCCGGCTTCATTTGCTCCGGGGTGGCGAGCATCGGGTAGGCCTTGAGGATGGTGTAGATATCGGCCATCGCCTGGGTCGGGTGCTCGTCGGTACCATTGCCGCCGTTGACGATCGGGATCCGCAGGGTCTCGAGCATTTCGTAGACGGCGTTCTCATTGCTTTCGCGCAGCACGACCAGGTCGCCGTAGTGGTTGAGCATTTCGCCCACGTCGTACAGCGATTCCCCCTTGGCTATACCGGTGGTTGCCGGGTCGGTGATCGACATGATGTCGCCACCGAGTCGATGCCAGGCGCTCTCAAAAGACAGGCGCGTGCGTGTGCTTGGTTCGTAGAAAGCCGAGATGAGAATCTTGCCGGTCAGCGGGCGGGTGATGCGCTGGGGCTCGGTTTCGTAGCGTGCTGCCAGGCGACTGAGCTGCAAAAGCTGGTCGCGATTAAATTGCTTGGCCGAGATGACCGGACGATGTGCCAACTCCAGCAGCGGTACCAGGTCTTCGGCTACCACGTCCATGAGCGCACGCGGTGATTCGAAGCCTTGAGTATCGAGCGGATTGTCCTCCAGCGGCTCTTTCAGCTGTGGATCAATATCGTTCACCAGAGGTTCCCTCCTTTTCGGTCCTTGACCCAGAGAATCAGCAGGATGATGGGCGCAACAGCGGCCAGCGCTGTCGCAGCAACAATCAAGAGTTCCAGCGCATCAGCAGAAATGATCATTGGCGCGCCTCCTGGTTGAGTGCGGCCCACTCAAACTCACGTGGCGCCAGCCAGGTGGTGAGCAAAACGAGGCTCATCGAGACTGCCGCCGATACCAGTGCGGCGACATAGAAGCCCACGACGAAGTAAGCGGTGAGGCCGATAGCAGTCCCCAGAAGCATCGCCAGGGTGGCACCGTTTGGGTTGACGTGTTTCCAGTACAGCCCGGCGGCCACCGGCCAGATGGTGCTGGCGACGAACGCGCCGGTGAGATACAGCAGTTCTGCGAGGGTGGTCAGGCGTGGCCAGCATAATGCCCAGGTGGCGATTCCCAGTATCAATACTACCCAGCGTGCAGCACGAGCCAGCTGCTCTTCGGTGGCGTGTGGCTTGAGGTGGCCTTTGTAAATGTCGGTCAAAACCAGGTCTGAAGTTGCTGCCAACAACGAGTCGAGACTGGATGCCAAGGCCGAGAACACCACGATGAATACCAGCACGGCTCCGCCAACGCCGAGCAGTTCGGCAGCGACCATCGGGCCAACCATATCGGCGGCCGGTACGTTCAGATTCAACGCCGGGGCGGTCAGCGCCACGAAACCCGCGACGATCGGTACCGGCGTCCAGAACAGGCCGGCGATCATGTAGGCCTTGAAGCCCACGCCTTCACGGAAGGCAAAAGCACGGCTCCACCAGACATTGGAATGGAATATCTCACCGATGCCGAACAACAGATTGTTGAACAGAAACATGATGGCGGCAGGGAAGAGCAGATTGAGCAGTTGTGGGCGCTCTTCAAGCACGGCCTCGTGCATGCGATCCACGCCGACGTTGCTGATCGCCAGCACCGCGATGATCACGATGCCGGAGAGGATCAGCAATGCCTGGATAAAGTCGGTTCCAATAACGGCACGCAGGCCGCCGAGCAGGGTGTAGGCAACGCACACGGCCAGGATCACACTCATGCCGACGTGGTAGTCGATGCCGGTCAGGGCGTTGATCAGCACGCCGCCGGCCATACCTAGGCTGACCAACCAACCAAAGGCGTAGAAAAGCGAGATGCCCAGGAATACACGCCAGGCGGTTCTGCCATAGCGCATGCGAATGAACTCGCCACTGGTAAAACCGTGAGGCATCAGCTTCCGGATACGCTTGGCCAGGGGTGCGAACATCATCAGGCCAATCGAGCCGAGCGAATAGCCGACCATGCCCCACATGCCCATCTGAAAGGCCAGCTGAGGCGCTGCCATGGTGGTGTTGCTGGTAACCCAGGTCGCCATGGCTGTCGCGGTGCCGAGTGCGAGGCCTACCTTGCGCCCGGCGAGCATGAAACCTTCCAGTCCTTTTGCTCGACGTCCCAGCCACCAACCGAGCCAGATCCACGCCACGCTGAACAGCGCGAGGATCAGCCAGCCGGTGCTGGCGTCCAGTACAGCGTCGTTATTCATAGAAGACTTGTTCCAGCTCGTTAATGGCTTCGTCGGTTGTCATCACCCGGGCGTAACGATCCGTCATGGTGGTGACAGTGGCGGTCTCCAGTTCCGGTGTAACCGTGGCGATGGCGTCGGAAATCAAAGTGACGTAGAAGCCGAGATCGCAGGCGTCGCGCACCGCGGTGCTGACACATTCGTTGGAATACACGCCGACTACGTAGAGGCCGGTGATACCCAGGTTGCGCAGCACGTACTCGATGTTGGTCGATGCGAATACGCCGGATGCTGTTTTATTGAGGATGATTTCATCGGCGACGGGGGCGACCTGTTCCAGAAATTCAGCTTCTTTGGAGCCGGGAGCTGCATGCAGGCCTAGGCGTTTGTGTCCCGGGCCGCGGTCGCGGCCATCAGCGGTCAATGACTGGATGCGGGTGTGAACCACCTCGAGTCGATAGGCGCGAAAGGCATCCTGCAGGCGGCGCACATTGGGTAGCACCAACTTGTCGAGGCGGTCGAAATAGTAGGCCTGTGCTTCCGGCGGAAGGCCGGACGAGGCAGCGTCCGCGAACACGCCAAAACCAGGGGCGGCATCCAGGTACTGCATATCGATGCACAGCATGGCGGTGTTGTGGCGCTCCAGTGAATGGGTGCGGCCAGCCGCTTCCGCGATATTCTCTCGGTAGGCATCTTTCAGCGGGTCGATATTGAGATAAGGGTCTTGCTTTTTATTGTCGCTCACGCGGAATCCTCCGTTGCAAGCTGGTAGAGGGTATTGAGCAGTACGTTGGCGCCGGCCTGGATGTCGCTCCAGGCAGTCCACTCAGCGGCTGAATGGCTACGCCCGGACTTGCTGGGCACGAAGATCATGCCGGTGCCTGTCAGGCGCGCGAGTTTTTGCGAGTCGTGCGCCGCTCCGCTGGGCAGTTCGCGCTGGCTGTATCCGAGTTGCTCGCAATTTCGAGAGATCAGTTTGCGAATTCCGGTGTCGCAGGAAACGGGCAGAATATTGCTCTGTTCCTTGAATTCGAACATCAATTGGCGACGGCGCGCGATGGTCGAAAGTGTCAGGCGGAAGGCGTCGGCCAATTCATCGAGGGTGTCGTTCTCAAGATCGCGAAACTCCAGCGAAAAACGCGCTTCTCCCGGCACCACGTTTGCAGCACCCGGGAACAACTCCGCCCGGCCAATAGTGGCGACACTGATCGGGCCACCATGTTCCTGGAGTATTCGCTCGATCTGCATGGCGAATTCAGCAAGGCCTTGGAAGGCATCGTTGCGCATGTCCATGGGGGTGGTGCCCGCATGGTTGGCGGTGCCCTGCAGGGTCACCTCCCAGCGACGCAGGCCGCATATGCCTTCCACCACGCCGATGTTTGTGGCCTCGCGGTCGAGCACCGGGCCCTGTTCGATATGCAGTTCGACGAAAGCGTGGATGCTGTCGGGCGTTCTTGCGGCGTCGAGTGCATCCATGGCATTCAGTCCGTGCGCGCTCATGGCATCGACGAGGGTTTTGCCTTCAAGGTCGGTGGCCTGCAAGATCCATTCTGGCGAGATGTCACCGCTCAGTGCCTGTGAGCCGAACATGCCTCCGAAGCGGCCCTCTTCATCGCTGAAAGCCACCAGTTCCAGTGGGCGTTTGAGTGGCACGTTGTTTTCTTTCAACACCCGAAGTGCTTCAAGGCCGCATAAAACACCCAGGGCGCCATCCAAGTGACCAGCGCTCGGTACCGTGTCAATGTGTGAGCCGGTCATCACGCTGGCGACTTGGTCTTGCCATTGCAGGCGGGCATGCAGGTTGGCAGCCCCGTCCTGATGGAATTGCAGGCCGGCATCCCGGATCCGTTGTTCAAGCCAATTACGCCCGGCCATGTCGCCTTCACTGAAGGCCATGCGGTAGATTCCGTGCGACTGCTTGCGCCCGATTTCTGAAAGTGACTGGATGTCTTGCTTCAGACGCTCTATGTCTACTTCCAATGTGGGGGTAGACATCAGTTCGAACCCTTCAGTCGGCGGGAGCCGGTGACGATCAGGGCGAGGGTGGCCAGAAAAACCACCACGCCAACGGCAAAAAAACCGAATGCGCGGGTGAGGGGGTGGTGCTGAACCTTTAACTGCGTCGCTTCTTCCCAGGCGATGTCACCCTTAGTGCCCGTATCGGTGCCAACACGGAAAAAATAGGTACCGTCTTTCAGCCCGGTGATCGTGGTGCCGGTATCATTGCCTCGATAGAGCGTAATCGCTTGCTGAAAATTTTCTGTGCGGCTTTGTTGGATATGTATGGAAGTGTTTTTGGGGGCTTCCCAGGTCAGGCGCGCCACACCATCCGTACTTTCCTGGGGGGAAACCGTCAGCGAGAATGTTGTCGCAGCCAAGGCGGGCGCCTGTAGGGCGAGCAAGCTCGCAGCGGCAAACAAAAACGACAAAAGTTGGCGGGTTTGACCGCTATAAAAGGAGGGTCGGTTGCGGTTTCGGGGCATGAGAACGTTAGTACACGAAATAATATGCTTAGGATGCTAAAGGAAATGAAGCCGCCTTTCACCCTTGGTTTTGCCGGAAAACGGTTTGTTACTGCAGTATTTCACGAGTCTCGCTGCTAATTGAGTGGAATAAATTGGACCAATATAACGATATATCCGAAGCAATTCTGATCGCCCTGCGTCGTATCATTCGGGCCGTTGATCGGCACTCCCGAAACCTGGTGTCCAGCCATGGCCTGACCGGTCCGCAAGCCCTGCTACTGACCGAAATTGTTCGCGGTGGCGCTTTGACCGGAAGCGAACTGGCCTCGCGCGTCAGTCTCAGCCAGGCAACAGTGACTGATGTGGTCAAAAGGCTGGAAGGGCGGGGGCTTCTGACCAAGGAAAGGAGCGAGGCAGACAAGCGGCGTATCATCCTGCAGGCGACCGAGGAAGGCGCTTTGCTGGTCAGGCAATCTGTGCCCTTGTTGCAGGAGCGCTTTCAACATCGGCTGACCAGCTTGCAGGACTGGGAGCAGATGCAATTGCTTTCGTCTCTGCAGCGCATTGCTGAATTGATGAACGCGGAAGACCTCGATGCCGCGCCAATGTTGGCGAGTGGAGCAATCACTGCGACAGCTCAAGCGGTAGAAGAGGTCTTGACGCCAAACGAGCCAAAAGCAGAAGACAGTACTGTTGAGAATCCGTAAAAAACAAAAGTCTTCAGTTACTGGCCTTTGTCGGTACCAGGCAGCAAGCCCTGATTCTCGGCATTCCAGCGTTTTTCAAACCCGTGGCTTAACCCGCAGGCAAACAAGCACACAATTTTTTTGCTTTGCGGGCGAGCTTTTTTAGCTGGCGATGGGGGTGAGGTGCGAGGTTTGGGCTTCGATGTGGTCCGGGCTTGCTGGTGCCCACGAAGGGGCTTTCCGGGCCGTTTCGAGTGGTCGCGTTTGCCTTCAATTCCCCGGGCTGGGCGTGGTTGATTATCGATACTTTGCCGGCAATCCTCTAGTAGTAACCAACCATTTTGCATCTGGACGGAGACAAAACATGCAACGCGTTATACAGTTCATCGTCAAGCCGTTTTCTGCGCTTTACCGTCATCTGAAATGGTACTTGGCTGCCATGTCTACGGCAGCGTCTTCTTGGTTTGTCTTGTATCTGGAGGCGACCTCCTGAGGCCCTTTACCGATCGCCACACCAGGCACAATAGCAAGCATGATTTCGTGCCTGTTATGCTGAGGTGGAAGCTGCTTGGCGGCGGTGCCGGGTAGGGCACGAAAATCCTGATGCAGAAACAGAAAAGGCCGGTGATCGTTCACCGGCTTTTTCTTTCAGGCCGCTGCTTGCTGGCTTTGGATGGCTCGATGGATCTCTTCCTGCAGGCCGCTGGGCAGCCGCAACGCAGAAGCGAGTGTGTTTAGGTATTGCTGCTCTTCCGGCGATGGCGGCGAGACGATAAGCGCCGAGGCAGCATACATTTCGGCAGCATGTGCCTCGGTGTCGACGTCTCTGGCCAGCGCCTGCAAGTCTACGGGAGCGGCAAACTGCTCGAACAGGTAGGCTTTCTCCGCATCGCTCAGTTGCAGCTCGCCGATGCGGGACATTATGGCCTGATGTTCCGCACTGTCGATGCTTCCATCAGCACGCGCAGCGGCAATCATCGATCGGATCAGCAGCATGTTGAGAATGCTGCTGTCCTCCGGTGTTTCAGGTACGAAGGCGGCCGGTGGTGGAGCGTCCTGCGCCGGGGTGGCGTCTTTTTTGTGGTGCTGCCAGGCCTTGTAGGCAAGGCCGCCAATGAGTGCCAGTCCGCCGGCTTTCAATGCAGTACCGGCATATTTCTTGGCTTTTTTGCCGGACAGAGCGTTCATTACGGCAGCACCTGCGGCGCCTCCGGCCAGGCCGCCGGCAAAGCCGCTGTTCACGAGTTGGTCGAGTAGGTGTTTGCTGTCAAACATGTTGCTTGGCTCCTTTGTGTTGGGTCATGTGGGTCTTTCCTGCCAGTGACTTTTGTCGGGAGCTGGCGGCGTTCAGTGAGTCGCGTAGCTGATGCTCCAGAATCTGCAGGCGTTCGTTGGCTTGTTCTCTCGCTTCACGACCCTGTTCAGCGATATCGATGCTTTCGGTGATCGTCTCTATAAGTTTCATGTTGGCTTCTTCGATGGCTTCGATGTCGAAAATGCCACGTTCGGTCTGCGAGCGAATTTCCCGGTTGGCGCTTTGCAGGCTCTCGGCATTGGCGCGTAACAGATCGTTGGTAAGGTTCGTCGCGGCTTCCAGTGAGGCGACGGCCTCACGTGATCTCTGTATCGTCAGTGCCTGGGCGAGTTGTTGCCGCCATAGAGGCAAAGTGTTGGCCAGGGTCGACTGAAGCTTGGCGACCAGCATCCGGTCGTTGTCCTGGATGAGGCGGATTGCCGGCAGGTTCTGAAGGAGCACCTGGCGACTGAGTTGCAGATCGTGCAGGCGCCGCTCGAGTTGATCGCGGGCGGTATGCATGTCACGCAGGTTTTGCGAGGCAAGGGTGTTGTTATCTGCCTGGGTATGGCTGCGCAGACGCGGCAGTTCCTCCTGCTCGAGTTGCTGCAGTCGTTGATTGCCGGCGGTGATGTAATTCTCAATGCAGTGCAGGGAGTCGACGCCCGCTTCGTAAAGGCGGTCCAGTGATTCAATGTCGATGAGCAGGCCGGTTTGGTGCTGTTCCATGCGCGCGCTGATGGCCTGGATCTGGTCACGTACCGTCTCGTAGCGTTGCAGGGCGCGTGCGATGTTTTTGCTTTTGCCCTTGAGGCGATCGATCCAGGAAGGTCTGGCGTCACTCTCCAGCCGTGATGCGTCGAAGCCACGCAGTGTTGTCACCATTTCATTGAGCGCCTCGCCGGCGTCGCCGGTGTCCTTGTTGCGCAGGCCGCCGAGAATCCGGTCTGATAGGTCGGTGAGGGTTTCCTGGGCTTGCGCGCCAAAAAACACAATGGATTGCATATCCCGAATATCGATGCGTTGCATCAGCTGCTGGATCTCGGCTTCCGCGCCTGTGTGTGCCGCAAATGTTGGCCGGTCGCCCAGTTTGTTATTTTCGACATCGACGGCTTGTGCAGGGTAACTCATACTAATGTCTCCTCATCGAATGGCTTGATCGCGCAGTTGCTGCTGCAGCACGGCAATCTGGATATCCAGGGGCTCGACGTGTTTTTTTGCCAGGTCAACCTTGTGTTTGCGAAAGGATTGCTCGATCAACACCAGGGTTTGCCGAAATCGATTCTCGAGTTGTTCGTGGCGGAGCATGCGGTGAGTCTTCGCGTAGTGTGTTGCCACGCGCTCAGCGCCTTCGAGGTATACGTGCAGGAAGCGGCGCGAGCGTGCAATCAGATCTGGCTGATCGGCCAGTTGTGCAAGTATCTGGCTACCGGTTTCAGTAATCGATTCCAGGCGAGAGGCCAATTCTGACTGTCCGATTTGCTGACCGAGCTTGTGTAGGTTAATGAGGCGTTCCTCGGCCTTTTGCAGGCTGGTCAGTGACGCCTGGCTCAGCTTGGAGTCGCTCCCGCTGCTCTCAGCTGGCATTGCGCCATCGCTGGGGTAGGCGAGGTGCAAACCCAATGCGCTGAGGCCGGCGTAGATAGCGGCTGACAAAAGGCTGTGTTCAGCCAGACCCCAGGCGGCGAGTCCGGTGAAACCCGCCAGCGCAGCAATCGCAAGCCAGCGGTAAGGACGCTGCGCACCTTGTGTGAAACGGCGCTTGGCACGGGAAAGGTTCTCCTGGATTGCGAGACGATTGAGTCTTGCTGAGGAAAGAATCAAAGCCCCGGCTGCGATCCCGTACAGCAGGGGGCCAACCTGGCCCAGCGCTGCATGCACAAAGATTGCAATGGATGTCGGCAATACCAGGAGGTAGAGCAGCAGGCCTCGCACGCCGACGCGATTGCGCCGCCAGCCTGAGAAACGCTCTCTACCTTCACTCACAAGTCGTGCGAATGTTCCTGAGAGCAGCTCAGCACTGATTGGCGGTTCAAAACGCATTGAACACTGCCTGGCAGGAAACCATGCCGCTGCTGGCTATCAGTAACAAAATGCCGAAACCTCTACCAAACATTTTTCCACTTGGCTCCAGTCAGATCGAAGCGAGGCGGCATGTTGTTCTGCCGATCAGGCAGGCGCCTTGCCACCTCTTACATTCTGACGGCCTGGTATTGTTTTGGAAATTCGTTATATCGAAATAAACAGATCGAATAAATCGATGTGTTGGGTTTGTTAATGACAAGCTGAAGCCCGGCCGCTCTCCGCGGCCGGGCAAGTTGCCTCACTCAGTCTCGAACAGGGACTTGTAGGCTTCCCAGGTGGCAAAAGCCAGCCACGGGAATACGATGGCGAAAGCGAGAAAGTAGGTGGCCATGCTGAGTAGCGTCAGGCTGGCGACCAGGCCTCCCCATACCAGCATGGGGGCGGGTTGTTTCGCGACGACGGCAAGGCTGCTCGTGATCGCAGTGGCGAAATGTTGTTTGCTCCTTGCGAGCATCGGCATGGACCAGGCCAGAAGGGCGAACATCAGTAGGGAGAAGATGACAGTCACCACGCCCAGGGTGGCCAACAGCCCGATATTCGATAGGCTGAAAAAGGACGTGCTTAGGTCAATCTGCACCGACATGCCGCCAGTGTAGATTGCCGTTGTCAAGGTGGAGATGCGAATCCAGGCAACCATGACAACGGCCAGGAACAGCGTCAATAGCAGCGTGTTGCCGATGTTTCGGCGTACTAGGCGGCCGCAGCTTCTGAAGCTCACAGCGCGACCTTGTTCGTGACTTTGCGCCATATGGTAGGTCGCCATGGCGAGCAGGGGAGCGACCAGTAGAAAACCGCTCCAAAAAGCGAACGCCATCTGGGGAGTGTTCAGGGCCGCGTAAGTGATCAGGGCGCCAATCGCTGCAAACGTGCTGCCAAACACTAACGCTGGAGCCTTAAGGGCGGCAAAAGTCCGCCAACCGAGTTTGAGCCAAACGAACGGTGCTGAAAGATCCACCTTTCGAGCTTCCACGATGTTCATGGGTTCGTAGGTGATGACCGGTACTTGCTGTTGCGTGTCCAACTCTCTGTCTCCGTGTACAACCGACATGAACCCTAAGCATGGCGCCAAACAACAGAGATACAAGCCCATAAATACGGCGGCTTTCACAACACGGGAAGACTAAATCCGCCGCAGACATGAGAGTTGAACGGTTGTTCGAAGAGTTCGCGCAAGCAGGCATCACTTCGGCAAAAAAAAGCCCGCAGAGCGGGCAATGAGCGCTATCGGTATAGCGGAGGGGGGAGAATCGGAAAGGGTTATCCGGCGTTGGCTACGACCTTTGGTCGGACTGCACCTCTGATTGGCTCGATCAGGGCCTTGGCTGCATCGAGCGGCAGTCGAATGCACCCTTCGCCAGCGCGGATGATGATCGCGTTTGCCTTGCGCCTGAAATTGTAAGTTCTACCGGTTGCTCCTACGGGGCCGATGTCAATGGCTTCACCCCTGATACAGCGGCGGAGCCCACTGGCGAGTTTTTTGGCCTCTGCGGTAGTGAGCTGCAGGCCGCGGAAATGCCTGACGGCGAGATCAAGAAGCATCGACTTCGCTGAGTCCATGCGGTTCTTCTTGATCTCAGCTTTTTCTGCCAAGGGAGATACCGAGGCGGTTTGCCCTGCACTGGCGGCATCGCTGGCCAAGGCTTCCCAGGTTGCGCCCTTAATACGAACAGTGGTCGATTTCTTCATCTCTTCAATCCTCGATTTCGAATATTGACTGACCCTGGGGTCGTGAAGCTAATTATGCGGTTGGGCTTGCGTAATAAAATACGAAAAAATAGCTCCAATACTTCGAAAAATCGCTTTGTTATTGGGCGTTGATCTCCGCTTGTGCGGCCAGCATGTAGTCCACGGCTCGGCGAATGTCCTGGTCAGTGAGTCGATCATTGCCACCTCTTGGCGGCATGCTCCAGCCTTGGTCTGTCTGGATGCCGTTGATCGCGTTTTGATACAGAACCGGCCAGCCTTTCGACAGACGACTCGCCCAGGTAGCTCCATCTGAGACTGCCGGTGCACCGGCCGCGCCGTTGAGGTGGCAATTGCGGCATACCTGCACCCAGGTGTTCTTTCCTTGCATCAGGTCGGGATCATCGAACACGGGTAATGCGTTCCCCGGTGTATCTTTTCCGCAGGCCGCCAAAAACGGAAGTGCCAAAGTAACCAACAACAACCAGCGCATTGATGTGAACTCCTTCTAAGGGAGGGTGACCGGCGATTCGAATTTCATCGGTTTAACCGTGAGCACAGGGACGTCGAGAACCTGCATCAGTGACTCTGCCGTGTTGCCAATGAAAAAACCGGGAATGCCGATTCTCCCCACAGTCCCTGTGACAACGAGATCAGCGGGAAGCTCCGCAGCCAACCCGCTGATCAATGGGGTTGCGCTAGCCTTTTCAAAATGGACATTGCTATGTGCGAGCGTCAGATCGTAGTGGGAGAGCAGTTCGGTCAATGCCTCGGCATGCATACGCTCCTGCGCGCTCAACATGGCTTCCAGCTGTTTGCGGGCAAGTCGCGCTCGACCATGGCGCAGCGAGCTCTCGCCGGCTAGTTGCCAGGCGTTGACGATGTGTACTTCTGAATCGGGTTGAATGGAAAAGGCGAGGTCCAGGATCATGCGAGACAACCCCTTGTCCTGATCTCCGAGTGGATCCACTGCAGCGAGTATCTTTCGATAGGGGTGGGTAGTCTCATCCCGATCGATCCAGACGGGGCAGGGGCATTTGCGAACCAGGTGCTGATCGTTGGGACCGAGTGTCGTGGACAATAGTCCGCGGTTCTTTTCAGCACTTTTGATCACCAGGTCGAACTTGTTGCGCAAGGTTGCCCGAATGATTTCAAGAAATGGAGTGCCGATGGCGACATATGTGCGAATCATCAGGTGATCGTTGCAATGCGGGTTGGTCATCACCGCCAACTCGTCCAGGCGCCTGTCGCGCAGGATAGTGCTGAGATCAGTACCAAACCTGGCCTGGTTTTCGGCGCTCCACACCATGGGTTCCACGACGTCCATCACCGTCAGCGAGGCATCATTCGCGTTTGCCAGTTCCAACGCGCTCCGAAAAGACTTGGATTTAGTCCCGGGGTGATCGTGCACGAACAGGATGTTCTTGAAGCGATTCATCGTTGTCACCTCGTCGTCAGGTTGAACGGCTCGTGCCGTTGTTGTCTTCGATGCTGCGAGGCACAGAAGCGCGGCTCTCTGCCAATCGCGGCTGGCTCAGCCGATCCCGCAGGGTCTTGAGAGTCACCAGGGGCGGATGGTTGCCGACCAGTCGCCGCAGCGCCTTGGCCAACAGGGCCGGAAGATCTCCCTTGGGAATGGCCGGTTGTAACGCGCTGTGTGCTCGAGGTGGCAGCATGGCGAACGCAATCACCAGCACGATGCCGATCGCTAGGGGCCAGATGGCGTGCATGCTGAGCGTCGGCAGCGGCGTTACCTGGTAGGCGGCGAAATGGGCTGCGATCGCAAGCAGAAGCGCGGTTCCCACACCGGTCCAAACCGATTCTTGCCTGGCCTTGCGTCGAGGTGCCAGGCAGGCAAACAGGAAACGGGTCATCAGCAGCGTGGTGCCGATACCGGCAATTGCCAGCAGGGTGGCCAGCCATGCGTAGCTGTCGATGCCCTCTTTGAGCAGGCCCTTGGCAATGGCGCCGCTAGTGAAAGGCAGACCTGCCATCATCAGGGACAATATGACGAGCAGACCTATACTCAGGCCACGCCAACGGGTGAAGGTGATGCTGTCCAGGGCCAGGAATAGCGCAGCCTTGGTCAGGCCGTGATGAACTGCGTACACGGTGACACCAACGATGAGTGCGGGTGCCAGTTGCGGTGTCATCAGAGCCAGCCCGATCATGGCGGCGAGCGTGCCCAGTTGACTCATGCTGGAATAGGCCAGTATCACTTTGGGCCTGCGCTGCGGCAGACCGAGCAGCACGCCGTAGAAGGCGCCCAATAAGCCGAACGCCAGCAGCAGGATGCCGGTGGTGTGGTAACCGTCCTGTTGTAGTGGCAGGAAGTGCAACAGCCCCAGGATGCCGGCATTGGCCATCGCGCCACTGAATACAGCACTGCCGCTGGTACTCGCCGCCGCATAGGTGCCGGGCATCCAGGCATGCAGACCGGGCAGGCCGATCTTGATGCCGAGGCCGCCGATCAGCAGGGCCAGTGTCCAGGCCGAAACCATTGCACCCGGATCCAGCGGCAAGTCTGTCGAACCCATGTCATGCGCTAATGACAGCAGGCCGCTGAACAGCATCAGTTCACCTGCAATCGTCCAGCGTAGATAAGTGCCTGCGGCGACGCGTGCACTGGTTGAGCGACGATGCTGAACCATCCCATAGCCGGCCAATCCCATCAGGGCATAGCCGACATAAAAGGTGATCGCGTCCTGCGCCAGCAGTAACAGGAGGTTGCCGCACAGCGTCAGCAGGAAGAACAGGCGGAATCGCGTCGCATGCTGGTCCGCCCGTGCCTGCAAGGCGTGGTGTATCGCGGCGGTCACCCATACGAGCGCTGTGGCTGGCAACAGCCACTGGGTGACAGTGTCAGTGCCGAGGCGACTGCCCAGCAGGAACCAATCCAAGGTGACCGTCTGGCCGACGGGCAACAGGAGGCTGGCAGCCAGCGGTGGCAGGGCAGCAACGAGCAGGCTCCACCGAGTGCGTCGATGCAGGCCGTTCACCACGATCGCAAGCGGTGCGAGAAGAATGATGCTGTAAAGCAGGCCATTCATCGGACGTACTCCCGGTCAGCAATCAACTCAGCCCATTCCAGCGGACTGAAAGGAGCGGCCGCGAACAGGCCCGCGGCGAGAGCCAGGGAGGCAGTGACCAATGGCGGCCAGAGCAGGCTGGCATGCGTTTCCCGGTGAGGCAGCACGACCTGCTCGTCCGGCCACTGCGCCTTCGCGGGCATGAACCAGGCACGGTAAAGAATGGGAAGGAAATAAGCGGCATTGAGGATGCTGCTGGCGATCAGCACGGGCAATACCCAGGCAGCCATGCCTGCTTCGAGTGCACCGATCCCCAGGTACCATTTGCTGACGAAACCCGCGACGGGGGGGATGCCGATCATCCCGAGTGCGCCGATGCTGAAGGCCAGGGTCGTCCCGGGCATGCGGCGCCCGACGCCGTTCATCTCGCTGACTTTGTGAATGCCAAGCGTCTCCGCATAGTTTCCGGCGGCAAAGAACAGGGTAATCTTCATGACGCCCTGGTGAACCAGGTGTACAACGCCGCCGATGGTCCCGAGCGGGCCGAAGATGGCGGTACCCAGGGCAATGTAAGACACCTGGCTGACCGTGGAGTAAGCCAGGCGTTTTTTCAGGTGATCCTGCGACAGCGCCCTGATCGATCCGTACAAGATGGTCACGGCGGCAACGATACCGAGAGGTAACAGCACGCCCAGGTCGGCAGAGAACTCGATGCCGTAAACGTCATACACCACGCGCACGATGCCGAAGGCGCCAGCCTTCACAACAGCAACGGCGTGCAGCAGGGCGCTGACCGGCGCGGGTGCAACCATGGCTTGCGGTAACCAGCCATGCAGAGGTACCAGTGCTGCCTTGACACCCAGACCGATCATCAGCAAAAGGAAGATGATGATCAGCTCGCCATGCAGCTCGCTGGAAAGTTGCGATAGCACGCCCCCTTCCACGAACTCCACCGGCCCTGCGAGGTTCTGCAGCCATACGGCACCGATCAATAGCAGCAGCCCGCCAGTCAGCGTGTAGGCGAGGTAAATACGCGCTCCGCGCACGGAATTCTCAGAGCCCTTGTGCGCCACCAGGGGATACGTGGACAGGGTCAGAAGTTCGTAGAAGAGCACGAAGGTGAACAGGTTGCCGGCGAGTGCCAGGCCGACCGTGGCGGTGACGCAAAGACTAAAGAAGCCGAAGAAGCGGCTTCGGTGCGGCGAGCCTTCCAGGTAACCGATCGCATAGATCGTGGTCACCAACCAGAGAATGGTGGAAAGCGTGACAAACAACACCGAGAGCGCATCGGCATGCAACACCAGTTCCAGGCCGGGAGCCAGTAGCCAGCGTGTCTCGAAGGTCTGTTCGTGCAGCACGCCCCATGTCAGAACGGCAACCAGGAGCAACTTGAACACTGCGCCGAACATGTTGAGCAGGGTGCGCAGGCGATGGCTGCCCTCGCGCAGAAAGAAAATGGCAAGTCCGGGCAACAATGAGCTACCAAGGATCATCAGGAGCAGGCCGTTGGACAGGTTCACGCGACCACCTCCAGGAATTGCCAGAGCCAGGCGCTACCCAGGCCGAGTATCAGGGTGGCAATCAGGCCCAGTGCCAGCGCCGGCCATTCCTCGGTAGCAGCATTGACGGAGCGGCTGGCGAAAGCAACGTTACCGAACGCATGTCCCAGCACGCGGAAAACATACGCGGCGGCAAGCAGCGAACCGATCCCCATGACCAGCACCAGCAACCAATGCCCCATCTCCATGGAAGTGCTGAGCAGGTGCCACTTGCCAAGGAAGGCGCCGCTCGGTGGCAGGCCGATCAGGGCCACGCCCGCCAGCGCAATGGCGAAGGTGGTGGCCGGCAGACGCTGTGCGGTCCCGTCGAGCTGGTCGATGCGGTCATGCCCGGCGTGTTGTTGCACAACCCCAATCGCCAGGAACAAGGATGACTTGGCGAACCCATGCGTCATTGCCATCAGGACGACTGCGCCGAAGAGAATGTCACGCGTCGCTCCTTCATCGACGCTGACCAACAACGCCAGGCCGACGAAAAGGTAACCCAGCTGTGCGACCGTGGAGTACGCGGCAAGCAGTTTCAATCGTTCCGCCTGCAAGGCCCGCCAGGAGCCCCAAAGGATAGCGGCACAACCGAGTACACCGATCAGCATGGCACCCTGGGGTGAGAGGGCCTCCGGGAATACCTCGGTCCACAGGCGCAACACCAGGTAGAAGCCGGCCTTGACGACCAAGGCGGAGAGTGCGGCACTGACCGGAGCCGGCGCGTTGGAATGCGCGGCCGGCAGCCAGAAGTGCAGTGGAAACAGGGCGGTCTTGAGAAGCAGGCCGGCGGTCATCAGCACCAGCGCTAACTCGCTGGCCGGACTGACAGAGATGCGCGCGCCTACCAGCTGCATATCGAGAGTGCCAAAAGCCGTGTACAGGATAGCCACGCCTCCCAGGTAACCCATGGAGCCGAGGAGGCCTACCATCAGGTAGCGTAAAGCCGCCTTGATGGACTCGCGCTTACCCCCCAGTGCGGTCAGTGCCACCGCACTCAGGCCGAGCAGTTCCAGGGTGACGTAGAGGTTGAACAGGTCTGCCGACAGGAACAGCCCGTTGAGTGCGGCGACCAACAGCAACCACAGTGGCCAGAAACGCGTTGCGGCCTGCCGGGAATGGAAATACCGGGTTGCGTAGACGGAGATTGCCAGGCCCACCAGCGCCGTGAGCAGCAGGAACGAGGAAGACAGGGCGTCGGCATGCAGTGCGATGGCCAGTCCTGGCTGCCAGCCTCCGAGCAGCTGATTGGCTGCGCCATGCTGCATGACCAGCGCGAGCAGCCAGGCTGCACTTGCAGCGTTCAGGAGCAGGGTGAGGTTGCCAATGCAGCGGCTGCGCTGCGGCCAGGCCACCGCGATCAAGCCGCCGAGCAGGGGCAGGGCAATCACCAGTGCCATCGCCTCATTCATCGTCGGTGTCCTCGTCCAATATCTCCAGGCGACGTTGCAGTCCCAGCGCCAGGGCGGTGGCAGCCACGGCCACGACAATACCTGTCAGGACCAGTGCGTGAGGCACGGCATCCGGTGGGGTGTCTGCTCCCTGGTAAGCGGTGGCGATAAACACGAGGAACACACCGACACCAAGCACGTTTATGGCAAGGATGCGGCGGATAGCGTCCCGCTGAAGGATCGCGGCCTGCAGTCCGAGAGCGGCCAGGATGATGCCGAGCAGTCCATACAGGGTGGATGTTTCAAGCACGGGCCTTCCTCCTGCCGGACGACCAACTGTCGGGTTGGCCGCCGAGGTAAACGAGCACCAGGCTTGTGGTGATCGCAAGCGTCGCGAAAACTTCGATAAGCAGGATCAGGGTGCCAGCCCAATTTGCCGGGTACTGCAGCAGGTTCGCGCCACCACCCATCGAGGCAAGGCCGACAAACATGAAAACGCCGCAACCAGCAACTGCGAGCATGCGCACCCAGATTCCACTTGGCAGGCCGTTATGCGGGTTGCCGCTGAGCCTCACAACGATCCCGGCGGCAGCCAGTAGCGCCCCCGCCTGGAAGGCGCCCCCGGGGGCATGTGCCCCGACCCAAAGCAGGTATCCGGCAGTGACGATCAGCAGCGGCGTGAGCCAAGCGACCAGGTGATGGACCACGGGGCCAGCAGCACGCGGCGCGGCACGCTCCGGGCCCAGTGCCAGCACCCCGAGCAGCGCGGCGAGCAACACTGCCAGTTCAAGCAGGGTGTCGTAGGCACGGAAATTCAGCAGCACTGCCGTCACGGGGTTGCTGACGCCGCTGTTGGCCAGTTCCGCCTGGACCATGGCGCCAAGGCGAGGCCCGACATCGTTGGCTTGTGCATCCAGGAATGCCCACGAAGCGGTGAGTGCGAGGCCGATGACCAGGTAGGTGACGGTCAGCACCTGCCATGCGGGGCGTCTCAAGAGGCTTTTCTGTTTGCGGGGTTTACGATCACGCAAGCCCGCCAACAGGAGTGCCCCGGCAACCCCGGAACCAATCGCCGCTTCGGCGAGGGCTACGTCCGGCGCTTTAAGTCTTGCCCAGGCCAATGCCGTGACCAGCCCGAAAACGATATAAAGGAAGATTCCCTGGCGTAGGCTTTCACAGTGTAATGCCGCTATTGCGAGCATCAACATAAGTGTGGCCAGCAACATGTCCAGCACCAGAAGGGCGTCGAATGTCATGACGAGTCCTCCTGTTCACGCTGAACATGTCGGGCGATGAGCTGGCCACCAGCCGCGCTCGCCGCCAGCACCAGTATCCAGATCAGCAGAACCTTGAGCATGCTGAGCGGGTCGGTGAGCTGCAGCAGCAGGCCGAATGCCAGCAGACCCAGACCGAGATTGTCGGCCTTCGTGACTGCATGCAGGCGGCAAAGCGTATCGGGCAGGCGCAGCAGTCCGATGGTGCCGGCGACGTAAAAGAACAGGCCGCCGATGATGAGTACGCCCGAGAGCAGGTCAATCATGGCTTGCCTCCTGTGGACGCCGGGTAAAGGCGATCACCACCACTGCCGCAAGCAGTGCCAGCACCAGAGCGACATCGAGCAGGGCTGCCTGGTCCTGGGCGAGCGATAACAGCAGCATCACTCCGACACCGTTGGTGCCGAGCAGCTGCGCGCTCAGCATGCGATCGCCGGCCGAAGGTTGTCGCAGCATGGCTAACAGGCTTAACGCCAGGTTAAGGCCGAGGGCGGCGCTGGCGATCAGCAGCAGCTCAGTCATGCAGGGCCTCCTGTGGGATGCCCAGCATGTTGGCTATGTGTTGCTCCAGCGCCTTTAACTCCGCAAGTTGGGGCGCATCCGCATCCAGCAGGTGCAACGACAAGTGAGCACCGTCTAAACGTTGGCTAAGGGTGCCTGGTAGCAGGCTGACGCAAGCGGCGAACAGCACGATTGGCAAGCCTTCGGGTAATGCGCTGGTGTATTGGGTCTGACCCGGTGCGATGCGCATGCGAGGTGATAGGGTGCGCATGGCCACGTCCCAACCTCCACGTAGCGATTCACGGATGAAGTAGCCAAGGAAACGCATCAATCCGGAAAAGCGAACACGATAGGGAAACGAGGGTGCGAGCTTGAAGCTTGCCCAGGTTGCCAATGCAACCGAGGGCAGTCCGATCAGCCAACTGGACGGTGCGGTCCCGGCCACCACCAACCATGCCAAGCCGAACCCGACGGCTCGCCAGGCGATTGCGGATTTGATAGCAACGGCATCACTCATTGCATCCGCTCCGCGAATGTCTGGCGGCACCTCGAACGCGGACCGGAACCGGAGCCATGTGGCTGACAGCAAAGATTGCCGGCAGCGTGACCACTCGGGCCAGGTAGCCTGCGGTCCGGGTCAGCCAGTTCATCCGCTGCTCCCCCCTTCTCAAGCCGCGTTCGCCAGGCCACACCTGCGGTTGGCCGGTACTGCGACGTCCATCATCCGCGGGTTGTCCAAAACCAGGCCGTTCATCAGGTCGACATAAGCACCACGATCGGCAACCTGCAGGCGGGGGTTGAAAAGTTTTTCTTCGCCAATGGTGCTCACGGTCATGCCGTTGTAGTCGTGCGCGGGGTACACCAGTGTCTCTTGCGGCAGTGCCAACAGGCGGCCAAACAAGCTGTCATATTGGGCGCCTGGGTCGCCATTCTGGAAGTCCGTTCGGCCGGTGCCACGAATCAGCAGCGTATCGCCGGTGAATACGCGATCCGGCATCAACAAGCTGTAAGAGTCGTCGGTGTGGCCTGGCGTGTACATCGCCCTGATATCGATGCCGTCCAGCTTGAGTATTTCGCCGTCGGCAAAGTGGGTGCTCAGGCATTCGGCACGGGTCTTCTCGCCCATTGCGGTGGTGCAGCCAGTCTGTTCACGTAACTGGCCCAGGCCGGTGATATGGTCGGCATGGATGTGCGTGTCCACCGCCAGCACGAGGCTCAGGTCCAGCTCCTGCGCGAGTTGTGCATAACGATCCGTGTGTTCGAGTACCGGATCGATGAGCAAAGCCTCGCCGCCTTTGCGGCTGGCGATCAGGTAGCTGTAAGTGGATGACGCCGGGTCGAAAAGTTGTCTGAAAATCATGTCGATCTCCTGTCTAAAGTAATGGTGTGAATATCAGGTGCGCACTTCCTGGCCGCAGTCCCGCCCGCGGTTCCATGGCATGCGTGCAATCAGTTGTGCCATGCCGCACCAGCGGGTGATCCCCGAGGCGATCAAACCTGAACCGATCACGGCCCCGGCGACGAAAAACAATTCGTGCACGGTGAAGCCGAAGAAAACTTTGAGGATGAGCAGGCTGCCGACTGCAATCTGCACCTGTCTTTCGAGTGAGAGTGCGCCCCTGCAGCGCTTCACCGGTAGCCCGGATTTTTGCCAGGACTCGGTGCCACCTTGAACGAGTACCAGGTGATTCAGTCCAGCTTTGTGCAGCACTTGTGCTGCCTGTTCTGCCCGTACACCGGCTTGGCACGTGAGATAAAGTGGGTTGTCCGCCCCACGGCCGGAACCGTTGGTCAGCTCGCGGATATCGCTTCTTTCAAGTTCATCCAGTGGGGCCAGACGAGCACCGGGGATGTGGCCGGACCGGTACTCGGCTGGAGAACGGACATCCAGTAGAGCGACATTGGTGCCACCCTTCAGGCGATGGCTCAAGGTCACCGGTGAAATTGTCGCGAAAGCGTTGTTCATGCTGCCTCCTGAGAGCCGCAATGGCTCGTTAACGCTGATGGAGGCAGTCTACGGTCAGTCCAAGTTTCGAACTATTCGAAACTTTGTGTTTTGATGTTCGAAAAAAACGAGGTAATAAAGTAAATCTTCTTTAGACGAAAAGGGTTTCTTTGGCGGCCTCAGCGATGGTAGCGACAGCCGGGTGCTTAATGCGCCTCTCCGCGGAAATTGCGTAAAAGCGCTCCTGCAAGTCGTCTGTGCGTGCGATGACCTTGACGCCGTACTTGGCGACCACGTCGTCCTCCACCGCTGTAGGAGAAGTGAACACACCCGTGCCAGCCTCGCCAAAGGCTTTCATTAATGCCCTGTCCTCGAATTCGGCAACGATATCCGGCTTGATGCCCTCACGCTCGAGCCACTGGTCAAGTGCACGTCGTAACGAGCTAGTGCTTGTTGGCATCAGCATGGGGTTGCCATCCAGAGAGGCGGGAAAATTGCGTCGGTATTTCCTGGCGTCTTCGCTCCGCGCAAAAAAACTGATCCCGGATTCGCCAAGCAGGTGGTTGTAGGCCTTTACGTTCAGCGTCGGGCTGATTGGGGCGTCGGCAAGGACCAGGTCCAGCTTGTGCACCGACAAATCCGCCAGGAGGTCAACAAGAGGAGCTTCATGACAAACCAGCTTGACGTTCTCCTGCATGTCCATCACAGGCTCTAGTACCCGGTAGGCGATCAGCTTCGGAACTACCATGGCCACCCCAACATTAAACGTCAGGTTTTGTGCGCTGGGCCGGCCTTCCAGCATGTCCTGAAGTTCATTTTCCAGGCTGAACATCTCATCTGCATAGGAAAAGACGGTTTGTCCGATATCCGAGAGTACGAGATTCCGGCCGGATTTCTGAAAAAGCTTGTTGCCGATGGATTCCTCCAGCATGCGCAGCTGGCCGCTAATGGTTTGCGGGGTGAGATGCAGTATTTCGCTGGCCCGGGTTATGGACCCTTCGCTGGCGACCAGCCAAAAGTAACGCAGATGTTTGAGATTAAGCTTTGACATGCGGGCTGAATGTCCTTCATCGAATCCAAAAGGCCGCTTGATGGCGGGTGTGATTTACCTTTCGATAAATTCGAAGTGTAGCGTCTGCAATTGCGAATAAGTGGGGTAGGTAGTGGGGTTAACTTTAACGTGACTACCTTTTTGCATTGGGCAATCCAATGAGCTGGACATACAAGCGCTGCACCCACGTTTCGATACGGCGATTAATCGAGCCAATTGTGCACTTCGTCAATATGCCCGTCAGAAAGGAAGGAGTGGTTAGCTTCTCTATTCACCTCAGGCAAAGATGCAAAGCGCGAGCTTACGTTGCCTCGGAAAGTGCGGCGAAAAAAAGGCCCGCGCCGGTGAGTGTAAACGAGGTGCAAAAGGGTTTTGACGAAATAAAGTGGCTGAGGCGAGATTCGCAGAATGCCTGCTCGAACCATTTTCTCGAGAAGATTGTCAGCGGTTGAAGCGTTGCTACCTTATTGGTGACAGTCGCGACAGCTATCGTCCGGGCCAGTAGGCTGTTTCTGCTCGCGTCTCTGTTTATGACAGCCAATGCAGAGACCATGGAATGCCTTGTGAGCGTTGCGGATTTGAGATTCGTCAGTGTCCGCTTCTGCTGTCTCTGGTTCGGCCTTCGTGATCCTGGCAATGCTGTAATACTGTGCCTCGTGACAACTGTAACAGCTACGAATTGGCTCATCGGTAGATTCGAGTGTGTGGTGGCAGGTGACACACTCAACTGCTTCGAGTTCGCTGTGATGCTGGTGGCTGAAGGTGACTGGGCCAAACTTCGGCATCAACGTGATCACGGCCTTACCCGGCGGAATTGCATCCGCTGCGGCCAAGGTTGTTAACAGTAGCAACACAATCCCGTGCAGCCATTTCGACAGAATGTTGGTGCTGGAAATAGTCATGTGCAAGTAGTTCCATCTTGCGGACGTCAGGTCTTCATCCGGCCCGGCGAATTTGCCACCAACCGGCAGGGCCAGCGGCTTGATTACCAATTTTACAGAAGTCCTGCGACGTGGGCGCGCGAGGCAAACGGCCTGAAGTGAAAGATGTGCAAGAAAAAAGCCCTAAGTCACAGATGACAAAGGGCTTTCTATATCTGGTACCGAGGGTCGGACTCGAACCGACAAGCTGTTGCCAGCGGGGGATTTTGAATCCCCTGTGTCTACCAATTCCACCACCCCGGCGAAGCGCCGCAGTATAACCGTACTGGCAGGATAGACAAGTGGTCTGTGGTACCATCGCGCGCCCATGCAACTTTCCGATTTTGATTACGAACTTCCCGAAGATTTGATTGCGCAGCATCCGAGCGAGTCGCGCACGGGCAGTCGTCTGCTGCAGCTCAATGGCAGTACGGGTCAAGTTCGCGATGCCTTGTTTGCCGATCTCCCGGGTCTGTTGGATTCGGGAGACCTTCTTGTATTCAATAACACCCGCGTCATGCCTGCCCGCCTGTTCGGTCAGAAGGATACCGGGGGCCAGGTTGAGATTCTGATCGAACGGGTGCTTGGGCCGGCTCGAGCATTGGCGCATGTTCGCGCGAGCAAGTCCCCAAAACCCGGCACGCGGATTCGCGTGGGAGACTCGGATGTAACCATGCACGTGCGCCAAGGTGCTTTGTTCGAGCTCGGCCTTCCGGAAGGGCAGGATTTTCATGCACTGATGGCGAAGCACGGACATATGCCCTTGCCGCCTTACATCGACCGTTCGGATGATGAGTTCGACGCCGAGCGCTACCAGACCGTCTATGCCAGCGAGGCCGGGGCCGTTGCGGCGCCCACGGCAGGCCTGCATTTCGACGAGCCAATGCTGGCGAGGCTGCGTGAACTGGGGGTCGACACGGCTGAAGTGACCCTGCATGTAGGTGCCGGCACCTTTCAACCAGTGCGGGTGCAGAACCTAGATGAGCACGAGATGCACAGCGAATGGCTACAGGTGAGCCAGGAGGTCTGTGATCAGGTCGCGCGGACGCGTGAAAAGGGCGGGCGGGTTGTCGCCGTGGGAACCACCAGCGTGCGCAGTCTTGAAACTGCAGCGTCCGGCGGCGAGTTGAAGCCTTACACCGGCGACACGCGCCTCTTTATTCGCCCGGGTTATAAATTCCAGGTAGTCGATTGCCTGCTGACCAACTTTCATCTGCCCCAGTCGACCCTGCTGATGCTGGTGTCGGCATTTGCCGGCTACGAACAGGTGATGGCAGCCTACCGACATGCCGTGGAACAGAAGTACCGCTTTTTCAGCTACGGCGATGCCATGTGGTTGACCCGCCGGGAAGATTGAGGGACGACGCGCAAAAAAGGCTTTGTTGCCGTTAAATGTGGGCGAAAATTCTGTTGCCCCCTCGTGTCCTCCCCCATGTCATGGGGGAGGTATGGAAGGCCATGGTGATAAGGCGAAAAACGAACTGGCGTCTCCTCCTCACTGGGCGGGGAGGGTTAGGGAGGGGCCGTTACCAGGTCTTTCGGCTTACCGCGGGAGTAACATTTAAAGGCGGCAGGCACCAAAAAAACGCCAGGCAACTAAACGCCCGAAGCGTTTTATCGTGAGCGAAGCGGACCCGGAGGGCGAGGCATAGGTCAGTGCCGGGCAAAAAAAAGGCGCGGCAGGGGATGCCGCGCCAAAGTTCCACCAAAGGAGGATGGAGGAGTGTGCTGAGATACAGCACATAAGAATTTTCTAATATTGGCACAAAGAAGTCAACAGATAATCATAAGCGAGTTTTATAGGGTGGATTTCGAGCTGATCTCAACGGACGGCGCAGCAAGGCGCGGACGTCTGACATTTGCGCGGGGCGAGGTGGAGACCCCGGCGTTCATGCCGGTGGGTACCTACGGCACCGTAAAGGCAATGACCCCGGAGGAATTGCAGGGGATTGGTGCCCAGATCATCCTGGGCAACACCTTCCACCTGTGGCTTCGCCCGGGAACCGAGGTGATACGGGCCCATGGCGATCTGCATGATTTCATTCACTGGGATGGGCCGATTCTGACCGATTCGGGTGGTTTTCAGGTCTTTTCCCTGGGAGATATGCGCAAAATCCAGGAAGAAGGCGTACATTTCCGTTCTCCGGTCGATGGGGCCAAGGTCTTCATGGGACCGGAGGAATCGATGCAGATCCAGCGCGAACTCGGTTCAGACATCGTCATGATCTTCGACGAATGTACGCCGTACCCGGCAACCGAGAACGAGGCTCGCCAGTCGATGGAGTTGTCGCTGCGCTGGGCTCAGCGCAGCAAGGCTGCGCATGAAGGCAACCCAAACGCCCTGTTCGGTATTGTGCAGGGTGGCATGTTCACCGAGCTGCGCCAACGTTCGCTCAGCGAACTGGAAGAGATCGGCTTCGATGGATACGCGGTCGGTGGGCTGTCGGTGGGTGAGCCACCGGAAGACCGCCTGCGTGTGCTCGATGACATGGCCCAACGGCTGCCGGCCGATCACCCTCACTATTTGATGGGGGTGGGTACGCCGGAAGATATCGTCGAGGCGGTACGTCGCGGTATCGACATGTTCGACTGCGTGATGCCGACGCGCAACGCGCGCAATGGTTACCTGTTTACCCACGAGGGCACGGTCAAAATCAAGAATGCCCGGCACGAGAAGGATACGGGTCCGCTCGATCCGCACTGCGATTGCTATACCTGCCGGAACTACAGCCGCTCCTACCTGCGGCACTTGTTCCGCTGCAATGAAATCCTCGGGGCGCGCCTGAATACGATCCACAATCTGTATTACTACCAGGTGCTGATGCGCAACATTCGTGAGGCCATCGAGGCGGGGCGCTTCGAGAGCTACCGCGAGGATTTTTATCGCCTGCGCGGCAAGCCCGTGCCTGTGGCATAATCCGCGGCTTTGCAGGGTGTTGTCCTAGTGCCGCGCCCGAGACTGTTTTGATTCAAACACCGGAGTGACCGATGAGTTTGTTTATTTCCGATGCCATGGCTGAAGGCGCAGCTGCCCCGGGTGGCGATGGCGGTTTGTCGTTGCTGTTCCTGATCGGCATGTTCGTCATCATGTACCTGTTCATTATCCGTCCGCAGGTCAAGCGCCAGAAAGAGCACAAAAAGCTCGTTGAGGGCCTGAACAAGGGCGACGAGGTGCAGACCATGGGTGGCCTGATGGGCAAGATCACCGAGGTGGGTGAGAACTTCGTCAAGCTCGAGGTGGCCGAGAACACCACCGTGACCATTCGCCGCTCCTCGATCGAGGGTGTCATGCCCAAGGGCAGTCTCAAGGAAATGTAACCAGCTAGGCCCGGCATTCGCCCGGGCCTTTCAATATCGCCATGATTAACCAATACCCGTTATGGAAGAATCTGCTGGTGGCGTTTGTGCTGCTGGCGGCGGCGCTGTTTGCGCTGCCGAATATCTACAGCCAGGATCCGGTCGTTGAAGTTACCGGTACCCGCGGTGCCGAGGCCGGTGCCAGTCTGCAGGCCGACGTCAGTGCCGCGCTGGACAAGGCAGGGATCCCGGTCAAACGTACCGAGCTGGAAGAAAGCAAGCTGCGTGTGCGTTTCGCTACGCCGGAAGACCAGCTGCGCGCCCAGGAAGTTGTCGCCAAGGCGTTGCCTCCGGAATTCACCCATGCCCTGACCCTGTCGCCGGATGTGCCCGGTTGGCTCTCCGGTATCGGTGGCAAGCCCATGAACCTTGGTCTCGATCTGCGCGGAGGTATCCATGTGCTGATCGACGTGGACATGGACGCGGCCCTGCAAAAGGCGGCCGAGTTGCAGGTCAGCAATGTCAGGACCTTCCTGCGCGACGAAAAGATCCGTTACGTCACCGTCAAGCCCGATGGCATGGGCGTGGAAGTGCGCTTCAAGGAGAGCGCGCTGCGTGACCGGGCGATGGAGCTGACCGCAGAAGAATTCCGTAGCCTCAACTTCACCTTGCGCGACGAGGGCGAGAGCTTCTTCTTCCGCGCCGGTATCCCGGACGCTGAGCAACGCGAGGTGCGCAAGCAGGCGTTGGTGCAGAACATCACTACCCTGCGCAATCGTGTGAATGCGCTGGGTGTGGCCGAGCCGATCATCCAGCAACAAGGCGATCGTCGTATCGTGGTGGAACTGCCGGGCGTACAGGACCCGGGCAAGGTCAAGGACCTGCTGAGCGCTACCGCCACCCTGGAATACCGCCTGGTGGTTGGCGACCTTCAGGCAGCCATGGAAGCGGAGCGTACGGGCCGTGTACCACCTGGTTCGCGTCTGTATTTCGAACGCAACGGTCAACCGATTCTGCTGAAGCGCCAGTTCATCGTAACCGGTGACCAGATGACCAGTGCTTCCTCGGGCTTCGATCAACAGTCGGGCAGCCCGGCGGTGTTCGTCAATCTTGACAGCAAGGGCGCCAAGCGCATGCGCAATGTCACCACCGAGAACGTCGGCAAGCCGATGGCGGTGGTGTTCAAGGAAAAGCGCACCGTGGGTCGCGACGAGAATGGCAAAGAAATCAAAAAGTGGGTGGAAGAGGTCATCAACGTGGCCACCATCCGCGAGCCGTTCGGCCGTCGTTTTCAGACCACCGGCCTGGACAGTCCGGCGGAAGCTCACCAGCTTGCATTGCTGTTGAAGGCCGGTGCGTTGGCGGCGCCGATCGAGATCGTCGAGGAGCGTACCATCGGACCCAGCCTGGGACAGGACAATATCGACCAGGGCTTCATGTCAGTCATGGTTGGCCTGGCCCTGGTGATGGTCTTCATGATCGTTTACTACCGGGTGTTCGGCATCGTTGCCAACATCGCGTTGGCCACCAACCTGGTACTGATCGTGGCGGTGCTATCGATCCTGCAGGCGACCCTCACGCTGCCGGGTATCGCCGGTATCGTGCTGACGGTCGGTATGGCGGTGGATGCCAACGTGCTCATCTTCGAGCGCATCCGCGAGGAATTGCGTATTGGTAGTACCCCGCAGGCCAGTATCCATGCGGGTTACGCCAAGGCATTCAGTACCATCCTCGATGCCAACGTCACCACCTTCATTGCTGCAGTGGTGTTGTTCTCGATTGGCTCCGGTCCGGTGCGTGGTTTCGCAGTGACCCTGGCGATCGGTATTTTGAGTTCCATGTTCACCGCGATTGTCGGTACGCGAGCCGTGATCAACCTGATTTACGGTGCCAAGAACATCAAGAAACTTTCGATCTGAGGTTTTAGGACGATGCAATTATTCAAAGCTGGCACCAAGATCGACTTCATGGGCAAGCGCAAGCTGGCCTTCGTTTTTTCCGCGGTGATATTGCTGGTTGCGGCCGGTGCCCTGGTGGCGCGTGGCCTGAGTCTTGGGATCGACTTCACGGGTGGCACCCTGGTTGAACTGGGCTACGAGCAGGACGCCGATATCCCGGCAATCCGTGCTGTGCTGGAGCAGGGTGGTTATGGCGATTCCTCCGTCCAGCAGTTCGGTACTGCAAGGGATGTATTGATTCGCCTCGCGCAAAGTGAACAGAGCAGTTCCAAGGTCAGTAATGAAGTCTTTGGTCTGTTATCCAAGGCGGTGGACGGCAAGGTGGAACTGCGTCGTGTCGAATTCGTCGGTCCGCAGGTGGGTGAGGAGCTGACCGAAGACGGGGCACT
>Ga0180435_10000829_pt1 | contig 32584 bp, 29 predicted proteins | sample SS_ome_3_FD_132467 | JGI IMG/M metagenome (GOLD analysis project Ga0180435, IMG submission 132467) | Hypersaline lake sediment archaeal communities from the Salton Sea, California, USA - SS_3_S_1 metaG | ecosystem: Environmental > Aquatic > Non-marine Saline and Alkaline > Hypersaline >... | reverse complement strand
CTACGCGCTTGTGATGTCGTGCTCTGTGAGGATACGCGCGTTACCGGAAAACTCCTCACGCACTTTGCTATCAAGAAACCGCTTGTTTCGTACCATGCTCACAGCGGCCACGCCAAGGACGCAAAGATAGGTGCGCTGGTAGAAGAAGGAAAGCATATCGTGCTTGTATCCGATGCGGGCACACCGGCAGTATCGGACCCTGGAGCGCACCTCATCGCCTCGCTGCGTGCAAACTGGGGTGATGCGCTTCGCATTGAGACTATCCCCGGGCCAAATGCTGTGGCTGCTGCTCTCGCTATTGCTGGGCTTCCGGCAGACCAGTACCTGTTTTTGGGCTTTCCGCCACACAAGAAAGGAAGAAAGACATTTTTTGATACCGTTGCAGCCAGTGTTTTCACTACGGTCTTCTATGAATCGCCGCATCGCGCGCTCAAGGCGCTCGAAGCACTTGCAGAGCGCTGTGAACCGGCACGTACAGTTGTTGTGTGTCGCGAGCTCACCAAACTGCATGAAGAAGTGGTGGTGGGAAGTGCGTCAGAGGTGCAAGCGCATTTCGCTGAGTATCCAGACCATGTACGTGGCGAGTTTGTGATAATTGTTGAAGCAAAGCGCTAGATTTGTCGTTGTGCTGCTGAGTCGTGTACAATAGTGCCAATGCGTAAAGAAACAGTGCTATTCATTTGTGGTGCGCTCATACTTCTCATGCCGTTTCTGGGAGTACCGCTTGATTGGAAAGAGGTGGCACTGTACGTCCTTGGCGCACTCGTTATGTTTTTTGCGCTCATTTGTCGCCTAGAGCGACGTCGTCGCGAACGTCGGAACGAAGACGCGGCCTATGAAGAGTACGATCCTCGTGCTGCACCTGGAACATACACTGTGCCTGACGGATACGAAGCCTATGACGAAGAAACGCAGCAAGGCTAAGCCACGCACCCATACGCATTCTGGCAAGGTGGTGTTTGCACTCGCTACTGCGGCAGTCTTACTGAGTGTTGTGTTGTATTTTTGGGCACCCGCTTGGAATGCAACTATGTATACGGCCACGCCACGCGCACCGATACCAACGCAGCCTGACATACACAGTGCGACTACAACTGCCACAACCACACAAGAAACGGAAGTTGAACTGGTCGACGTGCCTGCGTACCAGCCGCTGCCCGAGGCGGTGAAAGCCATTTACATGTCGCAGTGCGTCGTGGGTACCCCGTCGTTTCGTGATGATTTGGTGGAGCTTATCCAAGAGACTGAGCTCAATGCGGTCATCATTGACCTGAAGGACTACACAGGAAAACTCGCCTTTCATCCAGAAGACCCTGCGCTTGCACATGCCGTTTCAGACCAGTGTGGTGCCTATGATATGAAAGAGTTTGTGGCACGATTGCATGAGCTTGGCATTTTTGTGATCGGTCGCGTAACGGTCTTTCAGGATCCATATTATTCGCGCCTCAAACCAGAACTTGCCGTTAAGTTTGCAGAGCCAGCAGGGGAGGTATGGCAGGACCACAAGGGGTTGTCGTTCATCGACGTAGGTGCCAAACCGTTTTGGGACTACATCATCGACATCTCGCGTGAAGCGCATGCCATCGGTTTTGACGAAATCAACTTTGACTACATACGGTTCCCAAGCGACGGTCCCATGGACAACATACTGTTTGAGTGGGCAGGGAGTAAGGAAAAACAAATTGCACTCGAAGAGTTCTTCGCGTATCTGCACGATGCCATGAAGAGTACGAGCACTCTGCCTGTGGGTGTCGAACCGCCAATCATTTCTGCAGACCTCTTTGGCATGGTGACCACCAACTACGATGATCTCAATATTGGGCAGATCCTTGAGCGAGCCATGCCGTACTTTGACTACATAGCACCAATGGTCTACCCGAGCCACTATCCGTCAGGTTTCAACGGATGGAATGATCCCAACACCGTGCCGTATGAACTCATTAAGTACGTGATGGATGCTGCGGTCGAACGTGCTACAGCAGAGAGCACAATCATTCCGCACTTTGGTGGTGAGAAGGTGTTCGAGGAAGTTGTTGTGCCGCCAACCTCGAGTACCACAGCAACTACAATCGAACAGCGCTTCACCGGTCGTTATACGAAGGAGGTGTACGACGCAGACATTATCCGCCCATGGCTGCAGGACTTTGACTACGGCGGTGACTACGATATCGAAGAAGTGCGCGCACAGATCCAAGCGACGTACGATGCAGGTCTTGATTCCTGGATGCTCTGGGCACCGAGCAACCGCTATACAAAAGGTGCGCTCGAACCGTTCTACCAAGGATCACTATCGCCAGTCGCCACATCTTCGCAAAGCGTTGACTAGTGTGCAGTCGCATTGTACGTTGGCCTGCAGAAGACACACATCGTGTCGCATATGAGGAGAAGACAATGCAAAGTGAACATGCGGTCGTGCAGGCCGTTGTCTTGTATGGAGTCGTTCTGCTGGCAAGCAGCTTTGAACTCGACGGCTTGAATGACTTTGAGGTGCTCTACTACGTGTCCGGATTCACGGCACTAACAGTGTTCGTGCTGGCACTGCTGTTGGCGTTGCTGAGCCACTGGCGCTTTGTGGGATGGGCGGCTCTGGGTGCTACTACAGCAGTCGCTGTGATGTACACAGCCGGTCTTCCAGGACAAGTATCGGGTGTGAGTCTGCTCCTGTTGCTAGTAGCATGCATTCTCGGTGCCGCCGAAGTACTCGTACGTAACTCCAGTGATTTGTTTTGGAGGACGTACTTTGCGGTAGCAGGGCACGTAGTGCTTGTTATGATCCCAATGCTTGTGTTGTTTGAAACACAAGCAGTAGTTGCGTTTATTATAACCGCACCTGTAGTGCTTGTACCAACACTCCTATTCGTGCACGTACACCGACGTAGGCCGCTGAGAGCAACCTGAAATAGACGTACCAGGCAGCATTACGCTGCCTGGCTTTTCCGTTCACTCCCCAGTATCCACTCCCGCACTCGGTGCTGGTGCCGTATACTAGATGTATCTATGGCCACACCCCAGTTCTCTTTAGCTGATCATGCACAAGCAGATAGTGACGATCGCATCACCTTTTTTGGGATAACTGACACACGGGGCCAACGTGTGCCGTTTGGCATCAAGCGTGAAGACCGATCGCGACATACGTACGTTATTGGAAAGACCGGTATGGGTAAAAGTACGCTTCTGGAGAATATGGCCATCCAGGACATTCAGAATGGAGAGGGCCTCTGCTTCATTGATCCACACGGTGGCACCGCAGAAAAGCTTCTGCGCTACATTCCCGAGGACCGGGTAAAGGACGTGCTGTACTTTGCACCGTTTGACATGGAGTATCCGATCTCCTTCAACGTGCTCGAGGACGTTGGTCCCGATAAACGTCATTTTGTGGTCGCGGGTCTCATGAGTACGTTTGAGAAAATATGGGTCGACGCATGGAGTGCCCGCATGGCATACATTTTGCAAAACACACTCGGCGCACTCCTCGAGTTTCCTGGTGCGACACTCCTCGGTGTGAACCGCATGTATATCGACAAGGAGTATCGGAAAAATGTCATCGCACACATTACTGACCCGAGCGTACGCAGCTTTTGGGTGGATGAGTACAGCAAGTACACCGATCGCTACACGCAGGAGGCGACACCGGCTATACAGAACAAAATTGGTCAGTTTGCCGCAAATGCGCTTGTGCGCAACATCGTGGGACAGGAACACAGTGCGTTTGATATGCGCGAGCTCATGGATAAGCGCAAGATTTTTATTGTGAACCTTTCTAAAGGTCGCGTGGGTGAGGGCAACGCAAACCTGCTTGGCAGCATGCTCATTACGAAGATCTACTTGGCTGCCATGAGTCGTGCGGACGCCACTCCTGCAGAGCTCAGGGAGTTGCCGCCATTTTATCTGTATGTTGATGAGTTCCAAAATTTTGCCAACAAGTCGTTTGCTGACATTCTCTCCGAGGCGCGAAAGTACAAGCTTGCGCTCACCATTACCCACCAGTACATCGAGCAAATGGAAGACGAGGTGCGCGCTGCTGTGTTTGGCAACGTCGGCACCATGATGACCTTCCGTGTCGGTAGCTACGACGCTGAAGTACTTGAGAAAGAGTTTGCGCCTATCTTTACAACCGATGATCTGGTCAACCTTGGCGCACGACAAATCTACCTCAAGCTCATGATCGATGGTGTATCGTCAACACCGTTTAGTGCACGAACCATGGCACCAATCGAGGAGCCAGACATGGTCTATGCTGACCGTGCAATCGCACACTCACGTGCGCAGTTCTCGCGCCCACGTGCAGAAGTTGAAACGGATATCACCAACTGGGTCCAGAAAGAGTACGAAGACCCCGATGCAGAAGAAAAAGAACGGGCACGAGCTGAACGTCGTGCGGCGCGTGAAGCTGCGAACAGTGGTCCCGGCCCAATGAAAGCTCGCAACGGAAACAGTCGTCCACCCGCAGGACAAGCAGGAGGTGATCGCAAACCACGACCGCCACGCGCCAACTCGCGAAACGACGATCGGCCATCACGCAAGCCGCGTGCACCTAGACCACCGGCAGTGGCACCACCAAGTGAGCCCGGAGCAGAAGAGCTCAAGGATGTGCTTGCGCGTATGTCGAAGCCTGACATTGAAAAGAAACCGGAAGGGCAGAAGAAGGCTTCATCAGAACCTACTCAAGAACAACAAGTAGCGCAGCAACCTGTGCAACAGAAGCAGTTGGCACCTGTGCGAGATGACGGTAAGAGTGTGACCGAGGAAGGCAAGAATGAGCTACGCAACTTACTTGCAACACTTGGAACCAACACTGCACAGGAAAAGCCAGCCATCAAAAGGCCAGCACCCCAAAAAGCTGCACCCCCACAGCGGCAGCCAGCAGAATCAAACAAAACAGCATCGGTATCCGCAGCATCCAATACACAGCAGAAGACACCCGTTGCACCTACACCCGAACCGCAGGTGACGGCACCGGTACAGGAGGAACAAGTGGCAGTACCACAAGCACCAGACTCGCAAGCAAGTCCAGAGCCAGTAGTCTTGCCTCGCAGAGGTGAAGCACAGGTGGCACCGACTCCAGAGAAGGAGCACGAAACGCATGTACCTATCCAAGAAGTTGATGCCACGGTGACAGCTCCACCAGCTGCACGCGGCGCTGTTGCTACAGAGCCAGCACCAACACAGCCAGTTGAGCTCACCGAAGATGAAATGCGGGCGATGCTCACGGTCGATAAGCCTCATCTGAAGTAGCATGCACATGAGTCGCCTGGTCCTCGCTCTGGTTTTTTCTCTGTTCCTGATTCCGTCAGCGAGTTATGCAGAGGTGGTGGTTTCTGAGATTGCCTGGATGGGAAGCACTGACAATGCAAACGCTGAGTGGATCGAACTCTACAACGACGGCCCAACCACAGATCTATCTGGATGGACACTCACAGCCGTGGATGGCCAGCCTGATATTGCCCTGTCGGGGACGATTGATGCTGACAGCTACGCCCTTCTTGAGCGCACAAGTGACGAGACTGTGCCAGGGGTGACAGCATTCCTCGTCTATACAGGCTCTCTTGGCAACACGGGGGAAGTGCTCGAGCTGCGTGATGACGGAGGTGCACTTATCGACAAGATCGACGGAAGCGATGACTGGGCACTAGGCGGCGACAACGATACCAAGCAAACACTGCAGCGAACGGGTACGCCACCGGTTGGTGCTTTTGTTACCGCAGCCCCAAGCCCACAGGGGAGTCAGCCAGTGTCCGGTGATACCGATGAGCAAGATGATGACGCAGATGCGGTGGATACAAGCCCCACGCAACGCCTGAGCTCTGGCTCAGTGAGGTACGGAACACCTGGTTCTGCAAACACCATACTGCAGCGCGATCCAGCGCTTACGCTCGACATACCTGATGAGCGTACCGTCACGGTAGGTGTACCCAGCGATTTTGCCGTACGAATGTTTCGCGAAAGCGGAAAGGAGATCACCAACGCGTTAGTGCGGTGGAACTTTGGCGACGGACAAACCGCTGAGGGAAGAGTGGTAGAACATACATATCGATACACAGGAGAGTACCTAGTAACAGTGACAGGAGAACGCACTGGGATACGCAAAGGCGTGCGAGACACTGTGACTATGATCGTGCGTGTTGTTGATCCGTCAGTCAGCATCTCTCGTGCCACACGTGACTATGTCGAGTTGACCAACAGTGATGCCGAGCCGGTTGACGTGTCGGGTTTTGTGCTTGCGCATGGTGGGTCACATTTTAAACTTCCTGAGGGGACACACGTACTAGGCAATAGCAGTGTTCGTTTTCCACGTGAAGTCACCGCCCTCGCTGCTACAGACGGGCTTGCGCTCTATCAGCCAGGTGGTACGAAACTTGCATCGTATACTGCGCCCCATGCTAAACCGTCGATGCGCACGGTTGCCTACAGTTCACCAGTGACTGTTGCTGCAGTAGAGCACGAGACAGTTGCACCGACAGCAACGGCCGCGGCGCTTGCTGATGTGGCGTTGCCGGAGCTTGCAGCTGTGGCGCAGGCGTTCGAGGGCATGCCGGTGGGGCCTGATACGAACGATTCGAATGGCTCTCTGTGGTGGTGGCTACTGGGGCTTGCAGCGGCTATTCTTGCTGCGCTCGCTAGTGTTTCACTCATACGCAAAGAACAGACCGAGTACATTGCGGGTTTCGAAATTGAAAGCGACGAGTAGTGCGCACTCTGGTATAGTTGCGCTATGTCCGACACGAAAACACTATTGGTCACAGGAGGAGCAGGGTTTGTGGGGAGCAACCTGATCCGCGAACTCGTGAAAGATCCGAACAATCGAGTGATCTCGCTCGACAACTATTTTGCCGGGAGCAAAGACAATCATGTTGATGGCTGTGAGTATCGCGAAGGGCATACAAAGGATGTAGCTAAGCTCGTACCCGAGAAAGTGGACGTGCTCTACCACCTCGGGGAGTACTCGCGCGTGGCACCGAGTCTCGAAGAGCCGGATGTAGTGTGGGACCTGAACATGCAGGGAACACATGGAGTACTGGAGTACTGGCGTGCCCACAAACCCAAGCTCGTGTATGCGGGCTCGAGCACCAAGTTTGCTGATGAACGGGCAGATGGGGTGGCAGGGAAAGACCGTGCACCGTACTCGTGGGGTAAAGCAGCAAACACGGACTACATACACAACTACGGCCGGTGGTATGACCTGCCGTACTCGGTAGCGTACTTTTACAATGTGTACGGACCAGGTGAGCGAGCGGGGCAGTTTGACGGCGGGTACGGGACGGTGGTGGAGACATTCAAGCAGCATTTCCTCAAAGGCGAACCAGCAACCATAAACGGCACCGGTGAACAAACACGCGCGTATACGCACGTCGATGATACTGTTGCGGCACTGCAGTTGATAGCAGAGAAGGGCGAACGGGATGAGTATGCCATCAGCGCCAAGGAAGTGTATTCGCTCCTTGATCTTGCAAAGCTCTACGGTCTTGAAATCGAGTTCAAGCCAGCCACGAAAACGACGCGCTCGTCAGGCGCAGACGACACCAGCAAGCTCGAAGCGCTCGGCTGGAAGCAGAAGCACACGCTCGAGGAGTACATTCAGGAGATTAGGGAATCCGTTGACTAAGTACAACGAACATTGTACTTTCATTGCAGGCCCGCATACGCGGTTTTCTTTTTCGGGAGGAATCGATGGTGACGCAATTAGAGTTTCGAGACACTGAGAATGGCTTTGTGGTGGAGGGGCTTGAGGGATACAAGTTTCTTGACCCCAAGGTTATGAAGTGGGGTGAGACACGACTACGATTCAAGGGAGCTAGTGGCGATAAGCTCGTGCATACGATCGCCATACCAACGCCATATGTGCAAGATGGCGCGCATAGCTACAAGGGACTTGTTGCCCGCTATGTTCTCCTGCGCGGCTGGATTGCCATGCTGCACGCGGCTCCTGGGGGAGCACACATGCTTCCAGAGATCGACATACTGAGTACGCGTGGAGAGACATTCGAGGTGCAGCCATGTACTCAGCACACGGTAATGACTGGCCCGAATGCACAGTTCCTGACGTTTATTGAGGGCACACCAGTTCCAAATCCTGATAAGAATGGGAACGACTGGTGGCCGGCGGACGAGAAGTTTACGCCTTGGGCCCTCAGTCAGACTGTAGATACTGTGGCAGCGGCTACTGGTGTACCTCCGTGGGTGTTGCAAACGCCCTAACGACCACGTTGGTCCAAACAATGAGCGACCCCGACACCATGTTGGGGCGCTTTTTGTTATAGTGTAGAAACTATATGGGACGGCCGGGAACATTTGTAGTATCACTCGACTTTGAGCTCTTTTGGGGTATGCACGATGTGGTCAGTCGCGACGAGTATGGTCCGCGGATACTCGGTGTGCACGAAGCGGTACCCAAGCTACTCGAACTTTTCGAAAAGTACGACATCCACGCTACGTGGGCGGTAGTGGGCATGGTCGCTTGCAACGACGTCGAACATGTACAGCGTGTCGCTCCAAGAAATAGGAAGGACCGTCCTTCCTACGTGAACAGTGCGTACAGTACTTATACACACCTGGAAAGTGGCGCGGTGAACGATAACAGCAAGCAGTACTACTTTGCTCCAGAACTTGTCGAGCAAGTGCGAAAGACGAAAGGGCAGGAAATAGGTTGCCACACGTTTTCACATTACTTTTGCAATGAAAAGGGCGCAACCCCCGAAGCGCTGCGTGCAGACCTTGCCACGTGGAACGACGTGGTGAACGACGGTACGCCTGCGCGTTCTATCGTGTTCCCACGAAACCAAGTCGACAAGGCGCACCTAGCTGTGTGCGAGGAGCTGGGTATACGTACGTACCGCGGCAACCAAACACATCCACTGTACGATGTCACTGACACCAACAAGCAGTACAGGCCACACTATCGTCTACTACGCTTGCTCGATAGCTACATTAACGTGACCGGGCATCACACCTACGCATATCCTGACACACACGTTGCCTTAACGAACGTTCCGGCAAGTCGTTTTTGGCGACCATACAGCCGCACTCTTCGCACACTCGAACCACTAAAGCGTCGTCGTGTGATGCAGGGGCTCACGCAAGCAGCACAGACAGGCGGGGTCTTTCACTTGTGGTGGCATCCGCATAACTTCGGTCTCGATACACAGAAGAATCTAGATTCACTTGAAGTCATTCTGCGGTATGTAGCAGAACTTCGTGAAGCAGGACGCATGGAAAGTAAGAACATGAGCGAACTTGTAGCATGACCAACAAACCACGCATCGCAGTCTTGGCCGGACCAGGTGACACGCTCACACCCGTCGTGCACGCACTAAACGGTGTGGGTGATGTTGTGGCGATTGTTCGCGAGGAGAAAGAACCGCTCGGTACGTTTCTGAAGCGTCGCATCAAGAAGCTCGGGGTGTTCACTGTGCTCGGGCAGGTGTTGTTTGTAAAAATTGTTCCACCAATACTATCTCGTCTTTCAAAAAAACGACTCAAAGAAATACGCTCCTACTACACACTCGATGAGAGTCCCATTGAAAACAGCCGCATAACCGACGTGCGATCGGTGAATGACGAACAAGTTGCCGCGCTGCTCAAAGAGTATCGACCTGACGTTGTCGTGCTCCACGGCACGCGCATCGTAAAGAAGCATATTCTCGAAAGTGTGCCTGCGCATGTTCTGAACATTCACGCCGGCATGACGCCAATGTATCGTGGTGTGCATGGTGGATACTGGGCACTTGCAAGTGGCCACCCAGAGTTCTATGGCGTGACCGTACACCTGGTGGACACAGGTGTCGATACTGGTGGCATACTTACACAAGTGCGGTGTGCACTAGATCGCAGTGATTCATTTGTCACGTATCCCGAAGTGCAGCTTGGCGAAGGTTTGCGTGCGTTAGTTGACGTCATTGCCACAGGTGCATACAAACCGATCGAGATTGACGCACCGTTCTCCAGACAGTGGTACCACCCGACACTCTGGGCTTACCTGTGGACACTTGTAACACGTCGAGTGCGTTAGCTCGACACTAGGCACAGGTCTGCTAGCATAGACGGTATGAAAAAACGAATGCTTATATTCTCACTCGTATACTATCCAAGCTGTTTCTCGGGCGCTGAAGCCGCAGTACAAGAGGTCACAAACCGCATCAATGAAGACGATATTGAGTTTGATCTGGTGACACTCTGGCTCGACAGAGAGGTGCCGCAACAGAATCGCATAGGCAACGTCAACGTACATCGAGTAGGCGTGGGGCCGCTCTATCTATCCAAGATTCTCTTTTTGTTCCTTGCTGCATGGAAAGCTCGTACGCTACACAAGGAACATGCATATGATGGCATGTGGGCTCTTATGACGTACATGATGTTTCCAGTCGTGCTCGCACGGTCGTTAGGTGTGAAGGTGCCGTACTTTGTAACGCTACAGGATGGTGATTCGTATGAAACAGTTTTCGAGCGTTGGTTTATTCGGCCCGTTGCACCACTGCTTGACCGCGGGTTTCGGGGCGCTGCCATCGTTCATGCAATCTCTACGTACCTTGCAGAGTGGCCCAAGCGACGTGGTGCAAAGGTTCCGGTCGTGCTGATTCACAACGCAGCCAACCCGAACGACTTTAGGACTGATTTGTTTACACCGGACGAGATTACGCGTGCACGAACAGACATTGGTCTACAGGGTGGGGAAGTGCTTATCGGTAACACCGCCCGCCTGGTGTACCAGAAAGGGTGGGAGGATTGCATTGTCGCACTCACCAAACTCCCGTCACATGTGAAGCTCATGATTGTTGGCGGTGGTCCTGACGAACAGACTTACAAGGACCTGGTGGCCGAACACTCGCTGCAGGATCGTGTGATTTTCATAGGTCAGGTAGATCGCAGCGAAGTTACCAAGTATCGGCGCATGCTAGACGTGTTTTTGATGCCGAGTCGGTCGGAAGGGCTAGGGAATGCGGGACTTTCTTCACTTGCAAGTCGTATCCCACTCGTTGCAACACAAGTGGGTGGCCTTGCTGAGTATGTGTATGACCCCGAGCACAATCCGGACAAGAAGCCAAACGCATGGGTGGTAGAACCAGACAGCCCAGACCAAATAGCTGCTGCAGTGGAGCGCATATTGAACGAGCCTGACGAAGTGAAGCGACGCTCAGAGAATGGCCACGCAATGGTGACGCGTCACTACCAGTGGGACAACATTGCCACAGACATGCGCGAGAAAATATTTGCTAAGGTGTTTGACGCAGGCAACCATGACTAACGAGTTACCACTTATCGAACGTGCTGCACGTATTGCCGCACAGTCACACATAGCGCAAAAACGTAAAAGTGATGGCTCACCCTATATCGTTCATCCGTTTATGGTGGCGCGCCTTTTGACTGCGTATCAGTTTGAAGATGATGTGGTAGCCGCTGCGCTGGTGCACGATGTTTTGGAGGATACGGATGTGACCGAGGCCGAGCTGCGAGACGAGCTCGGTGACACCGTTGTCGATATTGTGTTACAGGTATCTGAAGATATGTCGCTGCCGTGGGAAGAACGCAAAACAGCGTATGCGGCACACGTGGCTGAAGCCAGCGAAGGGGTGAAGGCAGTTTCCATCGGCGACAAGATACACAACCTGCAAAGCATGCTCATAGGCTGGAGCAAGCAAGGTGACTCGTTTTGGGAGCATTTCACTCGAGGTATCGACAATCAGATCTGGCTCGTGCAGACACTCCTTGCTGCATACAAGACAAACTGGTCGCACCCACTCGTGGACCGATACGAAGCGCTCGCACAGGAGTTTGTCGAACGCAGTAAACAGCAAGAACAATAGCTGCTCTTGTGTGTCTAGTGCAGGTTTTTCTGCCGCTTTTTTTCTTCGTCACTACGGAGCGCGTCGCGAGTCGCGATGTACTTTTGACGTACTGCTTCTGGAAGTGGCTGGTCGTTGAGAACGCTTCCAAGCACGTCGGCCCAGAGCTCGATGCGCGCTCTGTTGAGTTTTTGTAGGTCCCCGGTGCTGTTTTCTGTTGCGCGTGTGTAGTACCAAACTATTTCTCCGAGTCGGAATGTGCGCATAAGTCGCAGTGCAAGGTACTCTTCAGGACATCGATTGTCGCGTACATACTGCAGCAGTGCTTCGAGTAGTTCGGGGTTGTAGAGCACCATAAAGTTGCAGAAGCGTGCCCAGCTCTCGTACTTGTTTGCAAAACGTATCGACGTGAGGTCGAGCAGATATAGGGTGTCGTTGTGGATGCGGAAGTTGTGCGGCACGAAGTCCCAGTGGGTCAAAAAATCATTGTAGCGTTCGATGGTGGTTCGATTGGCTTGCAAGAAGTCGAGCCCGCGCGTCAGTGTGTCGAGGAGTTTGTGGTTGTTGTCATTCTTCTCGAGTGTGTTAGTGCGGAAGTCGATGTACCTATCGATATAGTCGCTGGCGCCATAGCGCTCGTAGACCTTGGTTACGAGCTTGATGTTGCGGTGTACATTGGCATGTGCACTTTCTTGTTCTTTGAGCGCAGCGAGCGCGTATGTGAACTGTTCGGGTGTGGGCCGATCGATGAACTGGCTGTCTTGGTCAATGAACTCGCGAATGATTACAAACATGTTGTCTCGTTCAAAGCTTGCAAGTTCTGCTGGGCTATGAAAAACACGGTATGCAAAATCAAGCGAGTCGAGCATGTCACGGCATGCTACTTCGTGACGCAGTTCTTCTTTGCCTTTCTCGTCACTCGTGGCTTTGATAATGACGCGCTTGCCATCGCTTGTGCGGCTACCGGTCAGGATCAGTTTGCGACCGCTCGTTCCCGATAGTGCCTGCATGAGAAAGCGCTCACCAAGGAGATGTTGCTGTTCGTCATCGAGCACAAAGCCGTGAGTAGCAAGCATCGGCACAAGCCGTTCGAGCTCGGCATCGCGATACGCTTCCCATTGTTCCTTTGTGCTAGCGCGTGACATGGCTGAGTGTTTGTTCAAGGTTCTGCATGAACGTATTCCACGAAGCATCGTAATCCTTGAGGGCTTGTTCGGGTCGTTCAGCAAACGGCAGAATCTCGGGGCGCTCTTTTGGACTTTCCGTGAATACGTGCTTGGAGCGGTGTTCAGCAACCCACTGCAGCACGCGGGCAAAAGGACCTGCCACGGAAATGGCGAGTGTGTCGCCGCGATGGAGCAACACAGGTGTTCGTGTGAGCAGTGATGTGAGTATCACAGGGAGCTCAGTAGACGGACCGTTTTCTGCAAATACGATATCGGCGTCACGTGCTGCGCGAACCAGAGCACGTGTAAACTCTACAAGTCGCTTGAATCTTCCAACCTCTTTGTCTATCGGCACAAACGTCACACCGGGTACTTCCTCCGGAAGCTTGCCATACACGACAGCCGTTACCTCATGTGATGGTGCGAGTCGTGTGACCAGTGTTTTTAGAAACGGTGCGGGGGGAGCCACGTCGGGCGGAAACAGGGCACTTGCTACAACGAGTTTCATACAGCGCACTCTACCACACTCACACTTAGACGAGCCACTGGCTCTTGACCGGTCGCGTGGTGCGATATAGGCTCGATATAGGAGAAATAGAGCAGGGGGTGAATGATGAAAGAAACTGGCAACTGGGCATACCTGGAAGGAACTCCGGTAATGCTTGCGATAGGTTTTGGGGCAGATTTCCAATATGTGTGTGCCGATATGGCGGAAATGTACACGTACAGTCCCGCTGTGGAGTACTCGGGTAGTCGCGTGCCATACGCAGTCATTTATGGCGGGTTCGCGTCTCCCGAAGGGGTTCCTGGTGAGGTGGTGGAAGCTATCGTGGCAGAGTTTCCACAGGATGTAATTGGTGATTTGCTTCTCAATGGACGCAGTAGTTTGTATGAGCACAACAAGCATTTATTGCTATTGAAGGAAAGCGAGGCACTATGCCACTACCGGAAAGCAATCTATCGATTGTTGGGTGAGTATGCTCGGCCATTCATTACACTTGATCCGTATGTGCCGTGCATCGTGCTTGGTACTGGTCCACACGACGAACGGCGTGTCTGGAAAGGTAATGTGGAAGCGATAGATACCGCACCAGCACAACTTGCTGCAGGTACTATGGATTTGTCGCAAGACTTCCTGCCGTTTGTGTACAAGAAGCGATACGAAGAGCACATACATCACACTGCTGCATGGCACGAGCAAGCAAGGCGTGCTCTTGCAGATGTTGAGTACTAGGACGCTAACCCGGCACTGAGGTGCCGGGTCTCTGCTTGCACGCAGACCCGAGGCCGCGCATACTCAGGTAATCATGCGAATACTCATTGTCACACCGCTGTTGCCACCCGAGCCTGGTGGCCCGAGCTACTACGCAGAAGGACTACGTACTGCGTTTAAACGCAAAGAAAACGTGGTCCAGACACTTGCGTTTGGAAGCGTGCGACATTTGCCAAGCGGCATCCGACACCTTGTGTTTTTTGCACAAGTGCTCTGGGCCTGTCGCCGCGCAGATCTTGTTGTCATACTCGACACAGTGAGTGTAGCTGTTCCGGCAGTGATTGCTGCAAGGCTGTTAGGGATATGTCGCATCGTACGCACGGGTGGAGACTTTGTGTGGGAACAGTACGTTGAGCGCACACAGGAGAAGGTGAAGCTGTCCGAGTTTTATACAGAGGAACGTAAACTCAGTCGCAAGGAACGGTTTGTCTTGTGGCTCCAGCGTCGTGTCGTTGTGCCGCACACTGATGTACTGGCTTTCTCGACAGAGTGGCAACGTGGCTTGTGGCAGAAGCCGTACGAACTTGAGCATACACATGCGGTGGTTATCGAGAATGCGTACAACATTCCACTGCAGAAACCTGAGCGCGACGCCAAGTCGCAGACAGTGCTCTGGATTGGTCGCGATATCACACTCAAGAATGTCGACACACTGCGCGAGGCGTTTGCGGTCGTACAGGCTACGTACCCTGAGGCCCACCTCGAGCTTCTAGCAAACGTCCCGCAGGATGAAGCGTATGCAAAGCTTGCACGGGCTCGCGTGCTCGTGCTCTCATCGCTCTCTGAAGTGAGCCCCAATCTGGTGGCCGAAGCGCTGGCGCTTGGAGTGCCGGTTATCGCACCCGAGGATTGTGGTTTGCGAACGGTGTTCGGTAACGTAGTCCTGTGGACCAACACCACGAGCAAAACAGCGCTTGCAGACAACCTTTCGCACATGATGAACGTTACAGAGTATGAAGATCAGGTTGCTCTCGTGCGCTCGTACATGAACACGCGCACGTACGACGATATCGCGCACGAGATGATTACTAGTTTCGACAATCTATCATGAAGCTCTTGTTTGTAGGTATTGACCGACAGCTCTTTGAGGAGGGTACCGAAGCGTACACGCGCATGCAGGCGTACGGTCGCATTTTCGACGAAGTGCACAGTGTTGTGATGACCAAGCGATCAATGGGCTTTGAAACAACCAAACTTGCCGACAATGTGATGGTCCATGCTACCAACAGCATCTCGAAGTTCCAATACGTTCGAGACGCAATACGTCTCGGCTCAAGCATTCCTGGTATCGACATGGTCAGCTCACAAGACCCCTTTGAGTGCGCCTTTGCGGCTATATCTATCGCCGGAAAGCTCGGCACACGCCTACAGATACAGATGCACATCAACCCATTTAGTCCGTACTTTCAGCGTGAGACATTGCTCAACCGTCTGCGACCAGCCATGGCTCGCCACACACTGCCACATGCTGACTGTATCCGCCCGGTCTCTGAGCGAATCAAGACCTCGGTGCTCGACCAGAAGCTAACACTCAAGTGCGAGCCGCAGGTGTTGCCTGTGTACGTCGATGTATCACGTTACGAAACTGAGGAGCCAACTGAGTCGGTACGCGAAAACTATCCGCAGTTTGAAACCACTGTGCTCATGGCAGGGCGCATACATCCGCAGAAAGACATACCGTGTGCGCTGCGTGCTTTCAAGAAGGTGGTGTCGCAGGAACCAAAGACTGGCCTGGTCATCGTAGGAGAAGGACCTTTGGAAGACGCTATGAAAAAGCGTGTCGTCGATATGGGACTCAGTGACAACGTGGTGTTTGAAGGATGGAAAACGGACATGCTCAGCTACATGAAAACCTGCGACATATTCCTTATGACCTCAACACACGAAGGGTACCAGCGTGCACTTGGTGAAGCAGCTGCAGCGGGCGTGCCGGTCGTGACGACAGACACGGGCCCCGTAGGTTCGGTGTATATCGACCGTGACAGTGTGCTTGCGTGCGACGTAGGAGACGACGCGTGTATCGCACGCGGCCTGTTGGAGCTCGTGCGCGACCGAGACATGCGCACCAAGCTCGTTGAGCGCGCTCGCGAAGTGGGACGCACCTCGATAGCACCAAGCTACGACGTATATCTAGAATTGTACAAACAGTCGCTCGAAGGCTGCGGCACCACACAGACACAATGACCAAGCAACGACTCAAGGTAGTGACCATTGGTGGTGGCACAGGGCACTTTGCATTGCTCTCGGGCCTGAAGGGTCACGATGTCGATATAACCGCTATCGTCACCATGGCAGACAGTGGTGGGTCGACCGGTCGGTTGCGTGACGAGCTCGGTGTGCTGCCCCCGGGCGATGTGCGCCAGTGCCTCGTCGCCCTCTCGGATGCCGACGAAACGATGCGCCAGGTGTTTGCGCACCGCTTCGACGCGGGGACGCTCAAGGGGCATACGCTTGGAAATGTATTTCTCTCGGGGCTCGAGCAAGTGACAGGCAGCTTTGACGAAGCAGTGGAGCGTGTGGGTGACTTGCTGAAAATACGAGGGCGCGTACTGCCCGTATCACATGATGCGATGCACCTCAGGATGACGCTGAACAATGGCAAAGTACTCGAAGGCGAAGATGCGATCGACACGTACCAGCACATATCCCGCTTTGGCGTTGCGTCTATCGAGCTTGCTTCTGTGGCACGCATCAACCCAGCGGCGCGGGCAGCACTCAAAGAAGCAGACCTCATCGTCGTCGGCCCGGGTGACCTGTATACCTCGATCATGCCGAACTTGTTGGTGAAGGGTGTGGCACACGCACTGCAGCGTACGAGTGCACGGCGGGTGTTTGTAGCAAACTTGATGAACAAGTATGGCCAGACTGACGGGCTCACGGTGTGTGAGTACCTCGACGAGTGCAGGCGCTTTGTCTCGGGCCAGCTCTTTGACACAGTTCTCTACAACACCACCAAGCCGGCTACGCAACTGTTGGCCAAGTACCTCGACGAAGGGGAGCCCGTGCACTTCCGTAGCGAAAATTGTCCTGAAGGCGTCGAAATCGTGGGCGCGGACATACTTGCAGCACAAGCAGCTGGTCGTGTGCGCGGTGACAGTGTGGCGCGTTCGTTTATTCGCCATGACCCGGACAAGCTGGCAAGGGCACTACTCGGTTTGGTGTCTAGTACAATGCATCGATATGCAGGAAAGCGAACGACCTAAGATAGGCTTTATCGGGCAAGGCTTCATCGGCAAAAACATGGCCGATGATTTTGAGAACCGTGGCTACCATGTGGTGCGCTACGCGCTCGAGGAGCCTTATGTACACAACAAAGAAGCGATCGCCGACTGCGACATTGTGTTCATAGCAGTGCCAACACCAACAACGCCGGGAGGCTTTTCGGACGGCGCGCTGCGCGCCGTGCTGCCGCTCGTGGGTGCGGGGAAGGTCGCCGTAATCAAATCGACGATACTGCCAGGCCATACCGAGGTGCTGCAGCGCGAGTTTCCCGACATCGTGGTGCTGCATTCACCTGAGTTCTTGCGTGAAAAACAGGCAGTGCTTGATACGCAGAAACCGGCACGCAACATCGTCGGCATTTCCGAGGACACGCCCGAGTATCGTGCCGCAGCAGAGCAGGTACTGTCGGTGTTGCCCGAGGCGCCATACAACAAGGTATGTACAGCCCGTGAGGCCGAGCTCATCAAATATGGTGGTAACTGTTTCTTGGCAACAAAAGTCGTCTTTATGAACATGCTGTATGATCTGGCAGAGGCAAGTGGTACCGACTACGATACAATTGTCGAGGCAATGACCGCTGACCCTCGGGTAGGCACGAGCCACATGAATGTTGTTGATAGTAGTGGCCACGCGGGGGCGGTGCCAGGCCGTGGCGCAGGCGGCCACTGTTTCCCCAAGGACACAGCTGCACTGCGAGAGTATGCGCAGACGACACTTGGTGACGATGCGCTTGCCACGAAGCTGTTGCAGACGATCGAGCGCACCAACAACACACTGCTCGTGGATTCGGGCAAAGACCTCGACCTGCTGCACGACATTTACGGAGACAACCTAGACAAGTAACTATGGAATCGAAACAAAAAACAATCGGCTTTATCGGCCAGGGCTTTGTCGGCAAGAGTATTGCCGATGACTTTGCAGCACGCGGGTACGAAACCATACGCTACGCGCTTGAAGAGCCGTACGTTGCGAACAAAGACAAGGTGCAAGAAGCAGACATCGTGTTTATTGCGGTTCCGACTCCGAGCACCCCCGAGGGTTTTGATGCATCGCTCTTGGAGGATGTGTTGCCGCTCGTGGGGCGGGGCAAGACGGTTGTGATCAAGTCGACGATACTGCCGGGTACGACCGAGCGCCTGCAGAAGGCGCATCCGGACATTACGATACTGTTTTCTCCTGAGTTTCTACTCGAGGCAAGTGCCGCACATGACGCAGCTTTTCCGATTATGAATATGGTGGGTATACCCGAAGACTCTGCTGCATATCGTGACCTGGCTGAGCAAGTGATGGCAGTACTGCCAGAGAGTCCGCACAAGCAGATCTGTAGTGCGCGCACTGCAGAGATTTTCAAATACGTACACAACATACATGGCGTGACACGGATACTGTTTGCAAATCTCGTATACAATCTCAGCGAAGCACACGGTGCTGACTGGGAGGAGCTGCACGCAGCCATGAATGCGGACCCGTACATGAATGAGCAAGCCAACTACTACAACCGCCCGGAGCATAAAAGTGGTCGCGGGGCAGGGGGCCATTGTTTTATCAAAGACCTGGCTGCGTTTCGCGAAGGGTACGAGAACGTGTGCAAGGATGCGGAAGGGGCCGAGCTTTTGCGTGCCATGGAGACCATGAACACTGCACTTCTGCGCAACTCAGAAAAGGACCTCGAACTCTTGGAAGGTGTGTATGGTACAAAAGGGACCTCAAAATCTACGAAGTAACAGTATGAAGCTACTCATTGTGACACAGGTCGTGGATCGTACTCATTCGAACTTGAGTTTTTTTCTGCGTTGGATCGAGTTTTTTGCGAAGCGCTACGACCAGGTGCTCGTGGTGTGTCTGACCAAAGGGGAACATGCTCTGCCGGACAATGTGCGTGTGCTGTCGCTGGGCAAGGAGAGCGGCGCTGGTCGGCTGACTATACTGAAGAACTTCTTTACATACATCTGGACCGAGCGAAAAACGTACGACACGGTGCTCGTGCATATGAACCCAGAGTGGATGGCACTCGCTGGTGTCTTGTGGCGGATGCTGCGCAAGCGGTTGGCACTGTGGTACACCCATGGGTCGGTGACACCACAGCTGCGTGTAGCAGAGCGTCTCACGCACGTGGTCTTCACCGCTTCGAAAGAGAGCTTCAATGTGCACAGTAACAAAGTGCACGTAATGGGGCATGGTATTGACTCGTCACTGTATGCGTTTGATGAGAGTGAGATCGTGAACCCGTATCACCTGATTGCAGTAGGGCGCATATCCCAGACGAAACGGCAAGACCTTGCTGTAGGTACCATGTTGGCACTGCGAGAGAAGGGGCATGATGCGACGCTCACGGTGCTGGGTACTGCTATCACTGAGGCAGATGTGTCGTACGAACAAGGTCTGCGTGAGACAGTGGAGCAGGGTGGCGCACACAAGAGCGTCGACTGGGTCGGAGCGGTGCCGAGTAGGGATATTCCTGGCTACTTCAGCAAGGCGGGCTCGTTGATTCACACCAGTACGACTGGTAGTCTGGACAAGGTAGTGCTAGAAGCCATGGCAGCTGGAGTACTTGTAGTGTCCACAAGCGAGGCAACACATGCGATACTGCCCGAAGGATATCAGCTCGACCAGGAGATCGAAGCCACACCAGAGTCGATAGCTGTATATGTAGAAGAGTTAGCACAGTCACCAAGAATTGCTGCTATGCGAAAAGCAGGTAGAGCTGACGTCGAGAGCAAGCACTCTCTCGACAGTCTTATTTCAAGGATGACTGAGTTGATGCAGAAATAAGAACTACATGGAGATGATATACTGTCAGCGTACCGCAGCCAGTTTTGCAAGGAGCAAGAGACCACCAACCAGGCTCGGGCACAGCCGGGAGGATTGTTGATAGCTTTGTAACGCATGCATCATGAGAACACAATTTGTTGATTTACATAATGCGCAGTACTACGCAACGCGCACGGAGTTCGTACGGAACATAATAGGTGGAAAGCCGCTTTGTCTACTTGACGTGGGGAACCTGGGAGACGGGAGCGAGTGTGTTGCTGTAAAGAACATGGTAGAGGAAGCTGGTGGCGAGCACCACGGCCTCGATGTCAACGAGAACCTCGCGAAAGAGCTCGGAGTAAAGAATCAGATTATAGGTGATCTGCATGATCTCAGCGGCGTTGTGAAGGATGAACAATACGATGCGATTTATGCCGGCGAGATCATCGAGCATACCTGGATGCCGGGTAAGATGATCACAGAATGTTATCGCATACTGAAGCCGGGTGGTTTGCTTATACTCGATACACCAAACACGTATAGTCTGACCAACGTATTGCGTCTGTATTTTTTGAAGAAAGACTCTGTCAACATGGATGATTCCGAGCTGGTGTACCATGAAGCAAAGGACAACTTTAAGAAGTGGCGTGGGGAACTCAAAGAGGTGCAGTCACAGCCACAGCACAAGATACTCTTTAGCCCCGCTATGCTTCGTCAGCTTCTAAATATGCATGCTTTTGCAGTAGAGCAGTACGCATTTATTGGCAAGAAAACAGACTGGCGTCACAAACTGCTACTGCCGCTTCTGCCACGAGGTGCCCAGAAACTAGGCATAGCTGCACGTAAGTCAACATTGGAGGAAGTTTTTAGAATGTGAGTAGAACTGCACGACGGTCATTTGAGTTACAGGTTACGTCTCATGGCGTGGTGGTTGTTCCTGATGATCTCACCGAGTATCGTTTTGGACCGGTACTACTGTATGCATCTGGTATAACGCAAGGTATTGCAAAGCTGATACACTCTGCCTACCATGCAGGATCATTGCAGAAGTACATGGATGAGATTGAACTCCACCGGTTCTTCATTGTGGTACATGACACAAAGCAACATCGTGTATTACTGATCAATGACAAGTTTTGCACAAATGAAGTGTTTTATCAGTATGACTCAGACACATTGCTTGTGACTGATGAGCTCCCGCGACTACTTCGAGCTGCTACTGTTACACCAAAGGTAGACCCTGTTGCAGCATACGAGATGCTGTTTTTCTATACAATCTGTCCGCCAAGAACCATCTTTGCTGATATACATTCACTCCCAATGGCAACTATTCTAGAGTATACGTACGGTCAGGATGCGTTGTCGGATAGCGTGCTGACCACAACTTGCTACTGGAATATTGGTGCGCGGCTGAGTGATAAGCAAAACGACTATGATGCATTGGTGGCTGATGCACGTGCTGCACTTAGTGCACATATTGCAGAGTGCACGACGGAGAACATTGGCGTATCCCTTTCTGGCGGTATCGATTCGGGAGGACTGCTTGCCATGGTAGCAGCCTCGGCTGGGAAAACGGTATCATCGATAACGGTGGGCCCATACGGGCCGAAGTCCGGTGATTTGCAGAGCGCACGGAGAACAATAGAAGAAGTTGGCACGGACAATACAGAGGTATATCCCGAGAAGCGTGATCTGATACAGTTGCCGCGCTATATGAAAGGACTCAATCAACCAATTGCGGCTGAGTATGTGTTTGTAAACTCGTTAATCTTTGATACTGCAGAGGAGCGGTCACTAGATCGATTAGTAAATGGATCTGGCGTGCAAATGCTGCTTGGGAACCTGCCACTTTCTCGACTCGCCTATTATACAGCTTGGATAGACCCATACATACCACGCTTTGTCTACCGTACACTGTTCCGCTTGAAGCATTTCACAATGAACCAACAGCACCTATTGCTTGCACGGGCATGGCGACGGCGTTTTATGCACGTCATTGGCCCACGGATTGCAGATGATGCTGCGTACTATAAACAATTCGACGCAGATACACTTTCTACCCTCGAGCGTTCGATAGATGTATGCGAGGGTGGCACACTTGATCAGATAGCCTACATGTATGTGACTCATTGGGTGAGCTACTTGCAGTATCGGGACTACAGTGCGCTTGCAAAGAAGTACTCAACAGACATCTTTATTCCGTTTGATTCACCAAAGGTAGCCGAAGTATTGTTTCGCACACCGAATCGGTTTCGTAAGAAAAATAAGTGGAACAAGCAGGTAATACGAGATATTTTTAAGCCGTTTGTTTCCGAGCGCCTTTATCGGGCTAAAGCAAAATCACTCATTCTACCCTACAACAAATGGTTTGTAGATGACCATAAACGTTTTATTGCATATCTGAGAACTTCTGCGGTTGTTACTGAACTTGTAGACCTCGATGCATTTGAGAGGGACTTTTCCAAACTACAAGAACCCGGCTTGACTCTTTTCCGCATGATCGGCTTAGCAGTATGGTATGATGCGAATTACAATCAAGAACGTCTTGCAGAGTATGAAGCGTTGTTTGCAGAGGTGGGTGAATAGTACGGGTAACTGTGCTGTTGAGTTTTGTTCACAAAAAGAGTATAAACGGACTTTAGCATTGATAACAAAATCTTCCGTATGGTGTATGATAGCTTGCTTGACTACGTAGGAAACACGCCACTGGTGCGGTTCGTTCCAAAAGGTGCACAGTCGGACATTGAAGCGTTTATAAAGCTGGAGGGGTGTAATCCCACTGGTGCAGTGAAGGACCGTGCACTCAAGCACATTCTTCAAGACAAAATTGCGACAGGTGAATGCACGCCTGACACTGTATTACTCGACGCATCAAGCGGAAGCTATGCTTGTTCGATGGCGTTCTTTGGCAAAATGCTTGGATATGATGTTGACGTGACGACGGGCAGTAAACTTACCTCAGACAAAGAATGGTTCATACGATATTATGGTGCAAACCTGACGTCTGTCGGCCACTTCACGATTGAAGGCAACAGACACTGCCAAGAGCTATACAAACAAAATCCCGGAACGTACTGTTTTCTAGACCAGTTACATAACTGGAAGAATGTGGAGGCACACTACACAACAACAGGTCCAGAAATATTAAAAGACTTGCCTGATGTTGCTGCGGTTGCATTTTCTATCGGCTCTGGAGGTACGATTGCGGGTGCAGGTGCATATCTTAAGGAAAAGAAACCGGACATCAAGATCATTGGGGTAACGTCGTCATCAGGAGCGAAGATTCCGGGGACAGGTACATTTGTAGATGGTGATTATGTTACGCCGTTCATACAGCAAGCAAGAGACGATAAAGTAATCGACTTCACGGCCGAGGTTTCACTGGCGGACGCGCAAGCGCAGATACGGAACCTCAACGATCAGGGTTTCTTTGCTGGCATTCAGTCCGGCGCTGCGATTGCGGGTTTGCTCCAGGGCGTTGAGGCACTTGGCATCACTGGCACGGTTGCTGTTTTGTCGGGAGATGCAGGGTGGAAGGGAACTGCGAGTCTCGATTAAGGTGTTTGTGCAGTTGCGCACCTCTAGTTTTGGCACCTCCAGCTTTGCCTGTTACAGGTACTTTTCTAGCATGTAGTGTGTAAACGCCTTGTCACCAAGATGGCTGTTTGTCACTACTTCATCTTCAAATGTGTTGGTGTCGATTTGCAGTAGTGCTGGAAAAAGTTTGTACCAGTACATCTCCCGGAAGTGATATGTGTTGTGGGAGGGATAGCTCTCTTGGAAATTCATGTCCCATATATGATCAACGATGTTCATAGAAACTGGCGCAGCGTCGGACTGTTCTGTAGTAGGTGTCCAGCCGAGGGAGGCCATGTGGGTGAGTGCAGCCCGGAGGAGTGGTTTTTGTGTGGTCCTGCCGTAGCTCGCAAGGGCCTTGTCCCAGTATAGGCTTTCTGGGTACGAGTGTGGGTTGAAGAAGCCAAGCTGCTCCGTTTTGTTGTCGATAGACTGAATAAAGCGCTCACCTATAGCGTCGGGGTGTTCGATACTGTTGTGCTTGTTGAAGAGTCCGGCGTAGTGGGTTTCGAAATAGTAGTGTAAGAAGACCAGAGCAAACATGAGATGTGGCGTGACCATCGCATTGTTCTCTGGGTGCGTAAAGCAGGTGATTGCCCCCACTTCCTTGTTGTGGCTAATGCGCCACGGCTTGGGGTGTTTGCTGTGTACAGTGAGTAAGTCGCCGTACTCGTTCATGTCCAGCACAATGAATTCGACCGGTCGTTGTTCGAAGTGAGACGCATCGAGTAGGGATAGCTGGTCTTTGTATGCACGCTGCCAATCCTTACTTTCGGTGTGGCGCGTCAGGGACAGCACATGGAACGGGTCGAGTAGGTCGAACAGGCCGGTTACAGATGCCATGCCGATGTGCTCGAGGAGTCCCGTGGGCTTGTGCTCATCCAACAAATGAAAGGCACTACTGCGTTTCAAGAACATGCCTGTTTGCGGCTGTGGTGTGACGAGTTGCAGAAGTGAATCGCTGGCCTGCTGAATACCCGCGGTTGTCGAAAGCGGCAGCCACTGTGTGCGTTCAACCAGCTCGTCTTCGAGCTCGAGTACCACCTGGCGTAGTTTGTGTGTCAGCGCAGGCGCAGAGTCTGCAGGGGCATCAAACTCATGCAGTATCGCACGTGCATGCTGGAGGTATGAGTCATAGATTCTGTCGGTTGCCTCATGTGAGGCGAGCTCTGGAAAATCCCTAGAAAATGTGGTCCCGAGAAGCTGGTCAAACTGTTGCATAGTTGGAGTCAACCGGCCCAAGACCGATTGTTGCTAGTATCCCCGTACTGGGGAGAATTGCAAGTCACGGTACATAAGACGTGCGCTCATGGCTCGGCCTTATGCACGTGCTATCATTGTCAATAACCAACACGTAGCAAGGTATGAAAAAACAAGTTGATGCAAGCGAATATGCATTTGGACGCTACATGCACTTAGACCGCTGGATTAGTGTTCATTATCAGATAAGTGAGGTTCTGACACTAGCACCGACCATGGTTTTAGAAGTGGGCACAGGTACGGGCACCTTCAAGCGCGAGATAGAGCGCAACGGTGTCAATGTGAAAACACTAGACATTGCTGCCGACTTGCATCCAGACTTCATCGGGAGCGTGACTGACATTCCGCTCGAAGGTGAAACGTATGATGTAGTTTGTGCGTTTCAAGTATTGGAGCACGTGCCGTATGAGCAATTTGAAATCGCGCTTGCAGAGATGATGCGCGTAGCTAGAAAAGCTATAGTACTTAGTCTGCCGCACCATGGTCCGAACATTCGGTTCTCAGCGAAGATACCCGGGCTACCCGAGGTCAGGTTTGTCCGCAAACTGCGTAAAGCAGTCCAGCACGAGTTCGATGGTGAACACTACTGGGAAATAGGAAAGAAAGGGTATTCGGAGCAGAAGATTCGGCAGGCGCTTGAGGCGGTTGGAAACGTGACCACGGACTACATTCCGTTCGAGAACCGCTTTCACCATTTTTACGTTGTAGAGAAACAATGAAGCTGATATACGTCGTTAATGCGAGAATGCCGACCGACAAAGCACATGGACACCAAATAGCGACCATGTGTAACGAGTATGCGCAGTTGGGACATGAAGTGGAGCTTTGGGTACCCACGCGTAAGAACCCAATCACAGAAGACGTGTTTGAGTACTACGACCTACCAAGAAGCTTCACGGTGCGCTATATACCCACCTTCGACTTCATTCAGTTCGAAAAGATGATTGGTCGTTACGGAGGACTATTGCAGGTGCCATCGTTTCTCGTAAGTTTTCTCGCATTCCTAGCATTCAAACACCCAAAGAGAGACGTTCACTTTCTGTCGCGCAACCCGGACATTGTGTGGGTAGCATCGCGACTAGGGTATTCGACAGTGTACGAATGCCACGATTGGTTTCGTCGACACACAAAACGGTCGCTGTGGTTTCTCAAGAAGGCCTACGGTGTTATAGCAACAAACGCACTCATTGCACAGGAGTTTCTGGACCGTGGTTTTCAAAAGGAACAAGTCCATGTTGCACCCAACGGCGTGAGTCTTGAACGCTTCGCACTGTCGATGAGTAAAGAGGAAGCACTTGACCGCCTCGACATCTCGGATGCACTGAAGAACGTGTGTCGCGAATCGAGCGTTTTGATGTACACTGGCAGTTACACCACAATGGGAGTAGACAAGGGTATCGACCTTGTGCTTGAGGCGCTGGCGTCACTACCGCACACATCCTTCATTGCGGTTGGCGGCGCCGAGTGGGAAGTACAGAAGTATCAGGAAGTTGCCAGTAAGCTTGGTGTAACTGAGCGCTGTCATTTCGAAGGCAGGGTCTCTCAGGATGACATTGCGATATACCAGCAGATAGCTGATATACTCGTAATGCCGTTTCCAAAGAAAGCACACTACGAACGGCACATGTGTCCACTTAAGATGTTCGAATACATGGCAAGCGGACGGCCGATTATTGCAAGTAGATTGCCGTCGATCCAGCAAGTACTGAAGCACGAAACAAATGCGGTACTGATAGATCCAGGTGATGCTGTGGTATTCACAGAAGTAGTACAGAGCTTGGCTAAAGACGACTATCTTTCGAAGCGGCTCGCGAAAGTTGCTCTTGCAGATGTCTCAAAGCACACATGGCGACAAAGGGCAGTTCGTATAGTGGATTGGTGGAATTAGGTGCCACTTTGTAAATGCCAACAGTAGAAGTCATGGCAAATGATTGATACGTATCAGATACATTGAGTAGCATTTCCCCGTAGTTACGGGCAAAACAGTAAGTACAACATGGAAAAACTAACTAGAGAGCAGGCAGTACAAGAGGGGGACTACGGGTTTCCGTATCATTGGACTAAAACTCGTGATACCCAGAGTGGTCGCCTATATTTCGGCTACTTTGATATTTGCGTTGAAGAGCTAGAAAAGCACCTCAATACTTTAGGTCTCGCTAAGACGAAAGCACGTATACTCGATGCCGGATGTGGTGACGGGCGGTTTCTGAAGCAGCTTCAAGATAGTGGCTTTCCCAAGATTGCCGGCGTGGACTATTCTAAGCGTGCGCTTTCGTTTGGGAAGTTGTTGCTTCCAGATGTGCAACTAGAGCGCGCTGACTTTGCAACAGGCACCTCGTTTCAGGATGGGGCGTTTGATGCGATTGTAATGATTGAAACCCTCGAGCACATAATACCAAGCCAGATTCCATTGGTGCTCAAAGAACTCGCAAGGATTCTGAAGAAGGGTGGAATAATTATCGTTACTGTTCCATCGAAAGCTATACCCGTTGGACCAAAGCACTATCAGCATTTTGACAAGGAAAGCATGAGAAGCACGCTCGAACCGGTATTTACGGTTCGCGAAATATTTGGCCAAGACAAGCTCGGCTTTCACCCGCTCAAACTACTTTATATGGCATTGGACAACAAACTTTGGGACATCCCGCGTGCACGGAAGAAATACAATCGTACTGTGTGGGCAAAACACTTCAACAAATGCAAGCCCACAGAGGGCAGACGAGTTATTGCGATTGCCGAAAAGAATGAATATGCATAGCAAGGACTCACAAGAAAACAGCGTTTCGTTCGCCAAAAAAGTGGATGGCGATAAGGTGTTTTATTGTTATAAGCTCGAGTGAGGGCTCGCGAATCGTCATCTCATACTCATGCAAGCACGTAGGATTGACTCGGCCGTAAGGCGGGCGGCCACTTGCCCAAACAGCCACCGTGCTATGGTGGCGAGAAAGTAACAAGCCCGAAATATGAAAATCAGCATCATTACTGCAACGTACAACCGGAAGAAGGCGGTTGAACGATGTGTACGAAGCGTGCTTGCACAGACTCACGCAGATGTTGAGCATATCGTGGTCGACGATGGGTCCACTGACGGTACGGCCGAGTTGTTTGAAGAAGGGGGGTCGTTGAATGATCCGCGTGTGCGTTTTGAAAAGTTGAAACACAATCACGGTTGTGCCACACCTGCACGCAACCGAGGGCTTGAGATTATGACGGGTGACGCCTTCATCATTTGGGACAGTGACGATGAGTTGTTGCCGGAGGCTGTGGCGACGTTGGTTGCTGTGTTAAACACACGGCCCGACATTGACATAGCGTCCGCTCCAGCATACTTCCTGCGAGCTGGAGTCGAGATTGAAGTGGCACCTGTGCCCGACAGAAATGTCTCGTTTGCTGACAAGCTTGCAGGAGTCCTTCCTGCAAATGAAGCCGTGATACTTATTCGGACATCTTGTTTGGGAAATATCCGGTACCAATCACGAAATCTTGATTTCATATTCATGACTCGACTTGCCAAGAACTGCTCCTGGTTTCATGTGCAGCAAAAACTTGCCACAGTCCATCTTACAAGTGATAAACTATCTCTGACAACACAGCGCAAACGAAAGTCCGCCACAATTTCAATTGAACGAGCGCGGGTTCTCGGGCCGTTTGTACGCCAGTTCCGTGACGACTACGTTCGTCATGCACCCGCAACGTACGGCGAGCTAGCGTATGGCGCAACGCTTGGCTATGTTCTCGCGTCCCAAAAGGCGGATGCCAGATATTTTGGAGTTGAGACCTATAAGTATAATCGACACCTGAAGCGCCGCATTGTGGTGTTTCTGGCATGGATGCCATGTGCTGCTTGGTTTCTGAAGCAGTTCATCTATCGTTCATAATCTAACGATCATTTCGCATTGCCAGCAGCATGGCTGAAAAGGCCAATACTACCTTGTTTGCTATCAGCGCAACTATGATGCCTGGCAAACCTGCAAGAACTATAGCTACCGGAACGATTGTTATGTGCAACACGTTGGCAATCAGTGTATTTATGTACAACTCTTTTATGCGCCCCTTTGCCTTCAAAATGCTCTGGAATAGTACAACGGCACCACTAAAGACTAGACTAGTTACATACAACTGGGAAAGCATTGTTGCTGCGATGTATTTTGGGAAAAAGGTTGCGAAGAATGCCGGCGCAACCATTGCATACACAATTGACAAACAGATTAATACAATAAAAAAAGGTGACACCCTTCGCAAGAATTTCAACGGAGATCCAATAGCCCAGGATGCACTCGACACCTTGGGCAACAGCAGTGATTCGGCCAACCGGACAAGGCTTCGCATCTGTTCTATTGGCGCAATAGCGATTGCATACACAGCCAAACTTGGTGCGCCCAGGAACTGGAAGATTAAGATACCGCCAACACTTGAAGCTGCAGTGGAAATACCCTTCATGACGCTGAGGTGTTTCCCGTAGCCGATGGTTTGCTCGTCGGTTTGATCGTTTGGTATCACCTGCCTGACTGTGACGAAGTAGAAGAATGCTCGCAGTGAGGTCCAGGTGCTTAGATACGTTCCAAGAATGACCAAGACATTGTCACTCAGGAAAAGGACTGAAATTAATGCAATGGTAACAGCGACATTGGTAACAATCGCGTTTCTGGTTTGGTACGCAAACATACGCTTGCCCGTAAGGTAGGCGTGGTAGATGGCAAACGTGTCATAGAATGGTACAAAGAGTCCGACCAACAGCATGCCCATGGCAAGTGTTTCGTTTCCTTGGAGGTAGTAGTACGCAGATATGCAGAATGCAGCAAGTGTACCTATGCTGCCCCAGCGCATCTTTGCTCGTAATGCCACCTTAACTATTCCCTCGGTACCTTGTCCGACTGCACGCACTACAGCTGTGTTTAGTCCGAGTAACGTTGTTATAGAAAAGATGCCAAGCCAGGCAAGGATGTACTTATAGATACCAAAGGTTTCGACGGGTATCAGGTTTGCAATCGATAGTGCTATCAAGAAACCGGAAGCCGCACTCACGGCACGACCCGCGGTGAGCCAAAAGCCTCCCGTTGCAAGGTAGAGCATGTCAGTATGAAACACCCGTTCGCTCTTCCGCAGGATGGTCTTGAGTTGTTCTCGTATCACGTTGTTGTACTTTGTACTTGGTATAACACAAGCAACCCAGGCAAGGTAACGACTTGTTAGACGTTCTACTTGCTTGAGCGCGGTGTGTACAACGAACGTGCGTCTGCGTATGTAGGGGCGCTACAATGTCCTTTTATCATAACCAAATATACGTCATGAGAAAAAGATATGTTGTTCTTACGGGTCTCCTACTGTGCCCGCTTTCTTTGTTCGCAGATGAAGTGCAAACCGTACGTTTGCAATCTGATACTAGGGATGGATACATTGAGTCTGGCCCTGTTCCAAGCTATTGGGACACTCAGCAACAATCTGATACAGGGGCATTTGTGTACGATGCGGTTTCAGAGTCCTTAGTGAACATCACCTATTTGGTTAGTTCTACAGGATATCTTGGTATGGAACGTTCCTTCGTAACCTTCGACACTTCCTCTATCCCGGCAGATGCGACCATACATGATGCGACACTTGAGCTACATGCATTGGACGTCCAAGACAACTTTGATGACGAGTACGGATACATCAACGTGCATGAAAGCCGCCAAGCAAGCACCACGCTCGATGTGTCCGACTTCGGTAAGTGTGGTGACCAAAAAACAAATCCCACGAAGGGTGCCGCAGATATCGACATCAGCACGATTTCGGTTGGCGAAACCGTTTCTTTTGCACTCAACGACGCGGGCAGGTCGTGGGTCAATCCCGGCGGTTGGACACATCTCTGCCTGCGTGAAGGGCACGATGCCGAGAACATAGAGCTCAGTGTCAGTGCAAGTAACTGGACACGCTCCATGCTGGTGTACGCTACAGCTGAGTCTGGTCCAGACCGTGCACCGGTCCTCGAGGTTACTTACACGGTTCCCGACACGGGCACGCAAGCGTCCAACGTCGCCTTTGTGCCAGGTATTTTGGGCAGCAAACTCTACCGTGATGGTTTAGTAGGCGAAGACCAGCTCTGGCCGACCGTGTTTACGAACGATGTGGCACAGCTACAGATGAACCAGGGTGGCGAAAGTGTGTACGACGACATCTACACGCGCGATGTAGTGGACACCTATCTACAACTCACCGGGAACATCGCGCTGGTCACTGTCTACGACGAGTGGCTTGCGTTTCTCGAAGGCCTTGTCGAGGACGAGGTTATTAGCGAATGGCGCGCGCTGCCATACGACTGGCGGCTCGCCACAAACAAACTGTTTCTACACGGAAAAGAGCAAGGGGCGGGCAACGTCAGTTACCTCACCGAAGCACCCGAGGTGCCGTACCTTATCGCGCAACTTACCGCACTTGCGAACAGTTCGCCAACGGGCAAGGTCACCATCGTGGCACACAGCAACGGCGGACTCGTTACCAAAAACCTGCTGCACTGGCTTGAACAGAACGACCACGAACTGCTCAACCGCATCGACACGGTAGTACTCGTAGCGGTGCCACAGCTCGGCACGCCAAAAACGCTCCGTGAGATTCTGCACGGCACGAGCAGGGTGAGTATCGCCGAAATGCGACGCACGAGTGAAAACATGCCCGGCATTTACGGTCTCCTACCATCCGTGCAACTGATGAGTATGCTGGAGGAGCCGGTCATCGAGGTGGACAGTTCGGTTGAGCAGCTGGGTATGCTCACGGATATTGCGGGAACAAGTATCAGTACATACGACGATATGCACGACTTCCTCACCGGCGATTTGGGTACTCGCGAGAAACCAGAGTGGACAGACACGCGCGTGCCCAATGTACTGAACGAGACCCTGCTTGACGACGCAAGGGGTATGCACACAACGCTCGACTCATGGGAGCTGCCCGAGGGCATCCGCCTCGTCGAGATAGCTGGTAGCGGTCTGTGGACTAGCCGTGGCGTGAAGTACGAGCGTCAGGTGGAGGTAGTAAACAGTATTGCCACAGAGTTCTTGGGGTACGAATGGCTCAGCAACACAACAGGCGACGGCACGGTGCAGGGGGCTTCAGCCATGAGCAGTACCGCAGATGAACAGTACGTCGTGTCGCTCGACACCTACAACGACGAGCACGATTCATCGTACCGTCACAGCACTATCCTTAGTACGACACCTGTGCAAGAGCTCATACGCATCGCACTGGGTGAGGAGCGAGACCTACCAGCGCATGTGTCCGACACACTTGCAGCAAGCACGCTCCCGCGTTTCGACGCACGCGTGTACTCGCCGGTAGAGCTGCATCTCTACGCTGGCGGCAAGCACACTGGTGTACTAAGCGATACGCCAGAAACAGAACTTGGCGCACACTACGAAACAGAAGTACCCAACAGCTACTACGAGGAGTGGGGCGACGTGAAGTACATCGGCGCTACGTTTGGTAGGGACGACATGGAGCTTGTACTCGATGGTACGGGCGAGGGATCTTTCAGGCTTGAGCTAGACTACTACGAGGGCGACACGCTTGTGAGTGAGTACACG
>Ga0180435_10000828_pt1 | contig 32613 bp, 30 predicted proteins | sample SS_ome_3_FD_132467 | JGI IMG/M metagenome (GOLD analysis project Ga0180435, IMG submission 132467) | Hypersaline lake sediment archaeal communities from the Salton Sea, California, USA - SS_3_S_1 metaG | ecosystem: Environmental > Aquatic > Non-marine Saline and Alkaline > Hypersaline >... | reverse complement strand
CCGATGTTGCTCTCAGACGGGCTTCCAGTCGGGGGTGTCCAGGTAGCAGATTTTCAGACGACCAGGCAGAGATCGATACAAACCCACCGGGCTTTACCACGCGTGCCAGCTCTTTCAATAAAAGCAGCGAATCCCAGGGAGCATATCCAACGCAGTCGGCGCTCCAGGCCCAATCAAACGTATTGTTGTCAAAAGGCAGCTTGGCGACATCCCCTTTCTGAAAGGAAATCCGTTCTGATAAACCAGCCTTTTGAGCAATCTCGCGGCCACAATCTAAAAACTCAGCCGATAGATCAACACCGGTGACATGGCCGCTAAGCCCCACCGCCTCGGCTAGCGCTAAGCATTGTAGGCCGATTCCACACCCCGCATCCAATCCGCGGCTTCCGGAAGGAATCTGCAGTACCCGTATCACTGCCCGAAGCGTTGACGCTCTTAACGGATTGGCCACTAGGAGGTTTTGCATGTAAGCGTTCGTGTCCAATGTTTTGCTCCCAATATGGCTTGCCTGTTTCCTGATGGTATCATCCCCTTGATTTTTATTGCTAAATTGCATGGAAATCGACACCATGGGTAACCCGGAATTTCAGTGAAAAGACACGGGGTCAGGTCTTCTCTCCTGACAGAGAAGGTGAAAACGCAACCGATTGTCTCTACTTGCCCCGGGTTTGCTGCTCGGGCCGCAAAAGAAGTTGGCCGGCATCGCCGAAACATCGGCGGCGCATGAGGTAGATCACGAGAAAGGTGCCCAGGGCGGTGGCGCCGACGATCATCACCATGACAACGATTTGGTAGCGGATGGCCACCAGGGGATCGCTGCCGGCCAATATTTGGCCGGTCATCATGCCGGGGATAAATACGAGACCAACAGCCATCATGGAATTGATGGAAGGAATCATGCCGGCCTTGATCGCTGTTTGTACCATGTCGTGACTGGCTTCACGATGGTCTGCTCCCAGGCAAAGCATGATTTCGATTTCATTGCGCCGTTTTCTCAACTCCCCAAACAGCCTTTCCAGAGACACTGCTATGGCATTCATGGCATTACCGATCACCATACCGCTTAAAGGGATAAAATATTGGGGCTGCCACCAGGGTTTGGCGCCGACAATGACTGCAGTCACAAGATAAGAAACCAGGAAATAGCTCAGCAACATGGAAAAAAAGATGGGCATGAAAAAGGCGATCTGTTTTTCCTTGATGCGTCCGCGAATGGTCCAGGCGGCAAAAAGAGTCATGCAGAAAAACAGGGCCATTACCCACCAGGCGCTTTCCAGCGTAAAGATGATCTTAAGCAGATAACCCAGGGCAAACAACTGGACAAACGTGCGGACAGTTCCGATCAACAGATCTTTTTCCAAGCGCAGTGCATGCAGCATGGACAAAATGCCGGCAGTCAAAATGAATACGAGGCCGAACACGAGTTGCCAGTTGCTGATTTGGATTACCTGGCTGGTCATTTATCCATTTACCTCACCTACATTTGATACTCGCTATTACTTTCAATCCTATTTCGAAGCCAGATTAATTATTAGCCTATTAGGGGTCTTGACTGTTAGACGATTCGGGTGTGATCTGCAATCAGATGACCGCCTAAAAGCCTAACTGTCTTCAGCCTAACTGCCTGTCTACTCAAAGGTGACATCTCCATCTTTTAAATTGAGCACATGATAATTATTCGGATTGAAGTTAGCCGGCCGATGGCTGACCATCACAACGGTAACCTTCTGTTCCGCGCATAATGCGAATACCTGGCTTTCCAGAATGTCTGCACTTTCCGGGTCCAGTGCACTGGTGGGTTCATCCAGCAGGAGCACTTCGGGTGACAACAGCAGGCCGCGAACAAAGCAGACACGCTGGAGTTCGCCAACAGAAAGGGTCTGGACATGATCGCTCAAGTTGGTATCCGTGAGTTGAACTTCCATTAAACGGTTTTGAAGTTCCAGATCATCGGGTACCGACAGGTCTTGATTGGCTTTGAATGCAAATGGTTGCAGCAGGAAGTCTTTGACGAAACTATCTGTGGCAACCGGAGTCTGGGGCAGATATAAAATTGCCCGGCGTAACTGTGGGGGCTCGTATTCAGAAAGTAGCTTGCTTTTAAAGCAAATGCGTCCCGTGTTGTTTTCCTCTAGACGTATCAGCAGCCGCAGAAAGCTAGATTTCCCGGAACCAGACGACCCCGTGAGATGATAAAACCGTCCAGCACCCATATCCAGTGTGACGTGTTTCAGTATTGACTTCCCACCTGGGTAACCAAAGTTGACGTTTTGGAACTGAATAATGGAATCAGTTGGGTTTGACACGAATTGTCCTCACACTTTTAAATGATCCAGTGAACCAAGATTTCAGCTGTAATTCGATATTGATTTTCGACGTTGCGTTGAAAATCAGTCCCAGCGTCTCCGTGTACGCTGTCAGAAATAAGCCTCCTGGACTGGTCTGTGCTGACTATTTGCGGCGCAACTCACCCCGAAACAATGAAAAACCGATGCCGACAACACACATGACGGAAAAAATAGCAAATGCAATTTTGGCACATCGTAGGAACTGGTCATAATTCTCCGGCGCGATTTCCACATGTCCAATCACCACCGTAAATATCACCATGACAATGGCCATGCTGGCCATCTGGCCGAGCAGTCGCATGGTTGCGACCGTGCCGGATGCGATTCCCAGATACCGTTTTTCAACAGCGCCCATGATGGCATTCATATTCGGTGATGAAAACATGGCAAAACCAAAACCCATGATGAGCAACGTTATGGCCACAAAGACCAGGCTGGTGTCATTATTAACCCAGGTGAATAGAAAAAGGCCGAATGCCGTCAAGGCCATGCCAAAAGAGGCTATTTTTCGGGGTTCGATACGGTCCGACAGCTTGCCGGCCATGGGCGAAAACAAAGCCATCATCACGGGCTGGGCGATGATAATGCTACCGGCTGCCTGGGGTGTCAGGCCTTTGATGTACTGCAGGTAGAGGCTGATAAGGAATGTGATGGCAAAGGTGGCCGCATAGTTGATCATGGCCGCCAGGCTGGAGAAGGTAAAGAGCTTGTTTTGGGTAAAGAGCCGGACCTCGACCACCGGGTAGCGTACCCGCAGTTCCTGCCATACAAAAGCCAACATACAAAGGACGCCAGCTAGCATGAGATAAATTGCCGACAGCCTGGGTAACAGGGAAGATCCATAAACGATGGCCAGTATGGCGACACCATATAGGATGCTACCGGTTATATCCAGGGGCTCACCCTTGGCATCGGCCCATTCCCCCTTTAGATTTTTAAGTGTTACCCAGATAGATAACAGGCCAAGCGGGACGACGATGAGAAACAGGCTGCGCCAGCCGATATTCTGGGTCATGATACCGCCCACAAAGGGTCCCATGGAGAGGCCGATGTAAACGGCAGAAACATAAATACCAATGGCCCGACCACGTTTTTGGGGCGCAAAGATGGAGGTGATGATGGCCATGCCGGTGGTGAGAAACATGGCTGATCCGACACCCTGAAATACCCGGAAAAAGATCAGCATTTGAACGGAATTGGAAAATGCCGCTAAAAAAGATGCAAGTGTGTATAGCACCAAACCCATGGTAAAAATTTTCTTGCGGCCATGGATATCGGCAATACGACCTGCCGGCACCAGGGTTACGGCCACGGCCAGCAACAGGGCGGTGGCGAGCCAACTTAGTTGGACGGCATCGGCGTTAAACTCCCTTTGGATGGCCGGCAAGGCCACATTAACAGAGGATATTACAAACGGCCCGGTAAAGGAGGTAATGGTCGCCACCAAAAGGGCTGATTTTTCCTGGGGGGTGTAGTCATTCACGGCAGTTACCTATCATGTATCTTTGAATCAGGCTGAACACGAGTGGCCATCAATCGGCAAAAAGCTTTATATCCAAAATTAAATCACAAATGGCAATACGCAAATGGTCGATAAGTTTTAATCCAATATTTAAATCCTATGACCCATTTGGTTTCTAACATACCCAATACGGATGAACAATCGACAAATGACAACCAATGATATATGTTTAGAAACAGAACTCAAGGATTCATTGATCCAATGATCCAAAATTTCCACTAAGACTTTTAGGTGCTTAGGCGGAAGATCATTAGCCGCTAATAGCCTAAAGGCCTAACAGTCTAAAAACCTAAATCCTGTAATTTAGATAAAAAAATCCCAGTGAAAAGAGGCAATAATGAATACAGAAAAAAAACCTAGCGATAATGACTTAAAGGATTTGGTGTGTCCGGATTGCCGCGCAGGGCTCACGCGCAGACGCACGCGCAACCCGGATGCCTGTGAAATGCTGTGCGGTGGCTGCGGTCAGGTGTTTGATGTGTGTGATCTGGAAACCGTAGACAAGTTGAAGCAGTCATGAACGACGGCAAGAAACTGCAACGTTGGTTGGGTATCGGCGCGATTGTGTTTGTGATCATTTACATTGGCGCCGTAGTTTTGACCGTCCAATCGCGAATGCGTGATCACGCACAGCCCACTGCAATCGAATCCGCCCAGGTAAGGGAGCAGGAGCGGCACCTGATGCTGCCGGAACTGCTATTGCCTATGGCTATTTTACTGGCCTTGGCCGGCAGCTATCTGGTGGTCCGCCGTCGTAATCAAAGACGATATGATCGCTTGGACGATGATGTGGAAGAATCCATCGAAGAAAGTGAGGAGACTCCGGCTAGGGAAAACAGATCGGAGCCATAGGCGCTAAGCTGTTGGTTGCTTAAATCTGATTGCTTAAGGCTTACACCTGCTCCTCCAAGGAGTTTACATGTTTCCCGACTTCAGCATTTCCCCGGCGTTTAAGGCCCAATACCCCGGAGTGGGATTCGGCCTGGCCCTGATCAGCGGATGCCGGTCCGACCATCAAGCCCTATCGGCGTTGAAGCTGTTTAAACGCAAACTTCTACGCAAAATGCGCAAGCGCGAAACCTTGGCCCAGATCACCGAGCGCATTAATACCTACGTGAACTTTTTCCAGCAATTCGGGTACGACTGCCCCTTGGTGGGGCATCTCAAACGGACGGTGAACAGCGGTTTTCCCCAATACTCGCTAGCGGTGGACGCCCATTTTATGGCCGAGATGTGTGCCGGTATCCTGGTGGCGGTGACAGACTTTGATCGTTTTGAGGGCCAGTTAACGTTGGATGTGGCCACCGAGGGGGAGACCTGCGCCGGCATGGGCGGGCGTGAATTTATCCTCAAAGAGAAGGAGATCGTGCTACGCGACAAAGCCGATATCGTCTGTGTTTTGGCCCAGGGGGCTGATGATAAAACCCGGGTGAACGAACAGACAAGCAATGTTCTCTTTTACGCCTATGCCGTGCCCGGTATTGACAGTTCCCATTTAAACGATGGATTGGCGGTTGCCGCCGAGACCATGGTGGCGTTTGGCAAGGGTACCCTTGAGGCCATTGAGATTTTCAATTAAGGTGATAGGGTTACCCTTTTTCAATATTATATCAGGCGGTTTACTATGATAAACTATAGTGCCCACATCCCCTCAGAGCAGCTTATCCGCAATATGAAATCAAAGGCCGAGGCGGTTCAGGCCGTGGTCGCCGAAACCGCCAGTCTGGAAAATACATTTAGCTATGCAATTGAAATAACGCGGCAACAGGGCGGCAGAAATCTGGCGGCAACCGGGTTTACACCCCAGCAAAGGGACCGGTTAGACGCATTATGCAGAGATGCCGGTTTGACCCTGCTCAAACCACCACTGCGAGACCATGGCGACGCCATTCATACTGCCGTGACCCCGGTTTCCTGGGGACTGACCGACACCGGAACGCTGGTGCTGCCCTCTGCCGATGAGGATGTGCGTCTGGCTACCATGCTGGCCGATACCCACGTGGCCTATTTGTGGGCATCACAGATACGACCGGACACGGACAGCATTCAAGCCGAATTGGATCACATCCTGAAAACAGAAGCGACCACATATATGGCCTTTATTACCGGTCCCAGCCGGACAGCAGACATCGAGCGGGTGCTGGCAATCGGTGTTCACGGCCCCCAAGACCTGCATATACTTATTCGGAAAGATCGATGATTAAAACGGCGCAGGACATCAAATCCTATAAAAAACAGCTCAAGGAGGCCCTGCAGGATCAATTTTTGCGCCAGGCCCTGGGCAATTTTAATAAAACTTATCGGGAAAATCGTGACAGCGTTTATGCCGAGACGGACTTTGATGCCATCAAGCACGAAATTGCAGCCGACAAGGATGCGGCCCTGCCGCGCCTGCAGACCTTGATGCAGGAATTTAGGCGGCACGCTGTGGACGCCGGTATGCAAGTGCATGTGGCCACGGATGCCGCGGAAGCCAATCAGATTATCTCACGGATTGCACAAGACAATGACGTCAAGCAGATTATCAAATCAAAATCCATGACGGCCGAGGAAGAAACTGCCGGATCGCTGGCCCGCCAGAACTACAAGGCCTTTGAAAATGCCCCCGGTGACATTATTTTAACCCTGTGTGCATCGTGTGCCTACCATCTTAAACATTATTATCCCAAGATCGCCCGGCAAGCGGGTATCCCCGAAAAGAACATGGCCGCCTTTGTGGACAAGGTCATGGATTTCAGCTCGTTCATGGCAAATGTGTTGGATGTATCCCCGGATGCATTCCAGAGGAGCGCTAAAAAAGTCGCCTATCATTCACCCTGCCACCTCTGCCGGGGTATGGGCGTTACCGCAGAACCCCGACAGCTCATCGAAACCGCCGGATTGAACTATGTGCCCTGTGACGATGAGGATGTCTGTTGTGGGTTTGGCGGATCCTACTCGGTGGACTTCCCGGAGATTTCAGCTGAGATCTTAAAACAGAAATTGGCCGCTGTTTCCGAATCGGGTGTGGACGTACTGGTGAGCGATTGCCCCGGTTGTGTGTTGCAGCTGAGAGGGGGCATGGACAAACAGGGCCATCATATTGCGGTGAAGCATATCAGTGAGCTCGTTGCGGATCAGCTAAAAGTGATCGGCTCGTAAAAAGTCCGATAATTGGCACTATTCAAATATTCAAGTGACGGCATTCAGCCACAAGCTATCAGCTGGCTAACAGCCCAAAGTCTTCAGCCTAATAACCTCACTTGGATCCTCGAATCCTTGGACCCTTTTTAATAATGACGTTGGATCAGGCTTTCGATTAAATAGGGCAATGCCATAACAACAGCGCTACTGGAGCAATTGTCATGCTGAAACCAGTCAAATCATACAAGGACCTTTACAATTCTTTCCGTTGGGAAGTGCCGGCGTTCTACAACATCGGCCTCGATATCTGTGACAAGCATGCCTACGATGCGGATCGCCTGGCTTTGATTCATGAGACCGAAGATGGTGCTGTCAACTCCTACACGTTTTCCGAAATAAAGCGCTTGTCCAACCGCTGGGCCAATGCCTTGAGGGCCCACGATATGGCTGTGGGCGACCGCTTGGGAATCTTGTTGCCCCAATGTCCGGAGACAGCCATTGCCCATGTGGCAGCCTATAAAATCGGAGCCATTGCCATCCCCTTGTTTACCCTGTTCGGAACCGATGCCCTGGCATATCGTTTGGGTGATAGCGAAGCCACGTGTTTGATAACCGATCATGCCAATTTGGATAAAATCCTGGAAATCAGGGAACAGCTTCCGGCCCTCAAACATATTTTTGTGGTGGGTGCCGGCGACCAACCCGGCATCATAGATTTCTGGGGAAGCGTGCAGAAGGGATCGCCTGTTCTCACGCCCGTAAATACGCAGGCTGATGATCCGGCCCTCATTATTTACACATCCGGTACCACCGGACCTCCCAAGGGAGCGCTACATGCACATCGAACCCTGCTGGGGCATCTGCCGGGTGTGGAATTTCCCCATAATTTTTTTCCGCAAAAAAATGATCTCTTCTGGACCCCGGCAGATTGGGCCTGGATCGGTGGTCTGATCGACGTGTTGTTTCCCAGCTGGCATCACGGTATTCCGGTTGTAGCTTACCGGGCCAGAAAATTCGATCCGGAATTCGCATTTCACCTTATGGCCAAACATGGCATCCGAAACGCATTTATTCCCCCGACAGCCTTAAAGCTCATGCGCCAGGTAAAGGATCCGACTCACTACCATAATTTTTCTTTAAGAAGTGTAGGGAGCGGCGGGGAAACACTCGGCGAAGAGTTGCTTGAATGGGGGCGCCATCACCTGGGGATCGAGATCAATGAATTTTACGGCCAAACAGAAGCCAATCTGGTGGTGGGCAACTGTGCCGATTTGATGTCGATTCGACCCGGGTCCATGGGGCGGGCTATCCCCGGTCACACAGTCGAAATCGTCGATGACGATGGGCAATTACTGCCAACCAACGAAACCGGGAATATCGCCGTCAAGCGCGGCGACCCGGTAATGTTTTTGGAATATTGGCGCAAAGCAGCGGCCACCCAGAAAAAATATATGGGTGATTGGTGTCTGACCGGCGATATGGGTAGAAAAGATGAGGATGATTACCTGTGGTTTGTGGGCCGGGAAGATGATTTGATCACCAGTGCGGGATACCGGATCGGTCCCGGGGAGATTGAAGACTGCCTGATTAAACATCCAGACGTGGCCATGGCTGCGGTGGTGGGTGTACCCGATGCGGTACGGACTGAAATCGTAAAGGCTTTCATTGTCTTGAACCCGGACAGCGTCCCCCGGCCCCAATTGGAAAAGGAAATCAAGCAATTTGTGTGTACGCGTTTGGCGGCCCACGAATATCCACGCCAGGTTGAATTTGTGGAGGCACTGCCCATGACAGCCACCGGGAAAATAATCAGGAAAGATTTAAGATCAAAAACGTAATCCTCAAACAATAAGCCAGATACAAAGGGCGTCCCTTATTTGTGCGCTTGATTATCGCTGACAATGTGATATGTGCAAATATGACAGTTGATTCATGTGTGAGGGAACATGGGGGCACGAGCGAGTCAAACCATTCGAAACAAAGGCGCGCTAAAGGCCAAGGGCCGGGCAACGCGCGCCGCCATATTAGATACTGCCCATGAAGTTTTCAAAACCATGGGATTCTATGGATCCTCCATTTCTGAAATCGCCCGTCGGTGTGGTTTTTCCAAGGGAACCTTCTATCAATATTTTAAAAACAAAGATCAGATTTTTCAGGAATTGAACGATCTGATTATCACCCGTTTTTTGGAGAAAGTGGAATCTGTTTCCGTTGAAGGCTTGAGTTTTGAGGCGCGTTTAAAAACGGTTCTACAAATCCTTTATCGACATTGCCGGGAGAACCTGGCTTTCCACACCATCCTGGGAGAGTCCGAGTTGCTGGACAGCGTCACCATTGCCTACTACGAATCCATCGCCCGCTACTACCGCCATTTTTTCCGACAAGAATCCCAGTCCGGAAACATTCGAACCATCGATCCCAGCATCATTGCCTACAGCCTCATCGGCATTTGCTACTTTCATTCTTTAGATTGGAAATCGGATCATGCGGATTTCCATGAGGCCCAGCTTATCGACCTCATCGTCGAATTTATGATGAACGGGATTACTGGATCGGCCCCTTGGAACAGTAACAGCGAAAAGGACTTGCTCAAATTGCCTGAACCCCTGGCGATCGAGAAGCCGGACAATGAGCCCATGACCAAGGGAGAGAAAACCCGGCAGGCCATATTTGATGCTGCTGAGGAAGTGATCGGCCAATACGGTATAAATCGTGCGAATATATTCGAAATTACGCGCAAGGCCGGGGTGGCCCAGGGGACTTTTTATGTTCATTTTGAAAGCAAGCATGAGCTTATTGAGGGCTTTGTCAAATATTTCAACCATGCCATGCGCATGGAAGTGCAGCGGTTTGTGGCCAAAACCTCTGACAGGCGCGATGCCGAGCGGATCGGCATATTAAAATTTTTGGAATTCACGGGCAAACACCGTAAAATATATCGCATCGTACCGGAATGTGAGATCATCAGCCGCGATGTGTCCTTGTGGTATTACAACAAAATTGCCCACGGATATATTCAAGGAATCCGGCAGGGGATTGAAAATAGTGAAATTCGGGACATGCCGCCAGTATTTTTGGCGCGAACGCTTATGGGGCTGACGCACTTCGTGGCACTCAAGTGGGTTATCTGGAATGCCGGTTCGCGCGGGGTTGTATCCAATCAAATTCAGTCCGACATCATCCGGTTCTTAATATACGGCTTGAAACCTCCCACAGGCTAACAACTAGACCTGAATATTGGTAAATTCAGGTTTTTTTTAATTTATCGCTTGACAAGTATTCTGGATACCAGCTAAATATCTGACAGTTGATTCAGTTTTCATTTTTCGGTGATTCTCCACGATTCAGCTGGCAATAGATCATTCAATCAATTTACTTGTGAGGGGCCTTGCCGGTCACTGTCGGCCATACTGAAATTTTTAAACGGTCGTTCAGTCAAGACGACTTTGACCGATTTGCGCGCCTTAGTCGCGACGACAACCCCATTCATGTGGATCCGGTATTTTCAGCCCAAACCCGGTTTGGCGGTACGGTGGCCCATGGCATGATGCTGTACAGTACGATTTGCCGGTTGTTCAGCACCCGGTTCCCCGGGAATGGCACGCTCCAGATTCAACAAGATCTAATGTTTCAAAATCCAACCTATACGCACACAGATGTCACGGTTCGCTGTGAGGTTCTGGCAGTTTTTGAGTCCCAGGGGCGGATAGAAATGAAAACGGACATCGTTCTTCCAGATGGCAGCAAGGCCTGTGATGGTCGGGCTCTGCTGGTGTTGCCTGGAATTGCCGATGGTTTCCCGGGTATCGATCCGGATTATGATTGTCACAAACCTTCTGAGGCCAAGCATTTAAGGCATTTGCGCCTGGGACAGACGGCCAGCGTACAAAGATCATTCACGGATGAGGATCTGGATACGTATGCTGATCTGATCGGTGATACAAATGCCTGGTTTGTTGATAAGGAATATTCCCAGGAGAACGGCTACAAAGACCGCCTGATTCCAGGACCGCTTTTGAGCAGTATGTTTTCGGAACTACTGGGTACACGTTTGCCGGGGCGTGGTACCAACTGGCTGAAACAAAATTTACATTTCCCCGCGGCGGCTTATGTGGGTGATCGCATAACAGCCCAAGTTGAGATTACGCGACTGCGGCCAGAAAAGAATTTGGTGAATCTGGCGGGCACCTGCAGAGACTCAGGGGGGCGTCGCGTTTGTCAGGCCCAGACGTTGGTGCTGGTTCAGGATTTAGAAGAATAAAATCGTATCACGATTTTGAAGAATGAGAGGGAAGTCAAAATTGCGAGTTGCGAGTTGCGGGAATAGGTTGTTTGGTACAGCATTATTGCATCAAGCATCAAGGCATTGCAGCTGTCTATGGTTGTCATCCCCGAGGAATCGGGGATCCAGGAGAGCTAATAGCTGACAGCACTCTGCTTTGTCTGGGTTCCCACTTTCGTGGGAACGACGGTGAAAGCTAAAAGCATACATGCTTGCTGTTGTACATTTGGCTGAGAAAAGGGTATTTCCAGCAGGGCAAAACTCTTTAAAGGTGACAACTTTTAATCAGGACATGACCATGAATGTTTTAGGGATTGGCGGCAGTCTGCGATCTAAAAGCAACACACTCCATTTTGTTAAAACAGCCCTGGAGGTTCTAGAAGCGGAGGGGCTGCAGACCGAACTCATTTCCCTGCGCGGAAAAAAAATCGAGCCGTGCAACGGCTGTTATGATTGCGTCCACAAGCACAAAGGCGTTTGCTCCATCAAGGGCGATGATTTTGACGCCATCTTCGATAACATGCGACAGGCAGAGGGCATTGTTCTGGGATCTCCGGTTTATCTCAGTTCGGTGGTGCCGCAGATGATGGCCTTGCTGGCCCGGGCAACCTTTGTATCCTATTGGGGCGGTAAGTATTTTTCAGGCAAGGTGGGCGGGCCCATCACGGTGGCCCGCAGGGCCGGGCACAATGTGGCTTTTTCGCAGCTGCTTCTCTGGTTCTTCTTTAATGGTATCACCGTACCCGGCTCAACCTATTGGAACGTGGGTATGGCAGGGGCCGGTGGGGCGCGGGATGCCGACCAGGATGAGGAAGGTCTGCAAACCGTAACCAATTTTGCCCAGAATATGGCTGAGGTAATGAAAAAAATATTTGATTAGAAGACTCTGACCTTTCGAGCCGTTTATGCATGGAGGTAAGATACGGATGAAGGTGCAACATATCGGTTACTGGCTCACCAAGCGTAAAGAATTACACGCTGCCAAGGAGGCCGTGGTGGACGGCGAGCGGCGTCTCTCCTATGGCGAACTGGAAAATAAAACGAATCAGCTGGCCCAGGGGCTGCAGCAACTGGGCGTCAAACACGGTGATCGCTGCGCCATCCTGGCCTACAACTGTCTCGAATATGTCATGGCCATTTTCGCAGCAGCTAAGCTGGGTGTTATTTTAGTACCATTGAATTGGCGGCTTTCAATTCCGGAACTGGCCTTCAACCTCAATGACAGTGGTACGGAAACAATAATATTTGACAACACCTTCGAGGACACGGCCCTTTCCCTTCAGGAACAAAGCACCATTCAAAAAATGATTGCGTTAGGAGATCCCGTATCTAGCACGGCAACTTCCTTAGAGGCATTGTTGGTATCTCAGTCAGCAGAGCCACCTCAATCTGATCAAGAAATCGATCTGGATACACCCCATATCATCATGTACACCGCCGGAACCACCGGCAAACCCAAAGGTGCCATCCTCAGCCAAGGCGCCAGCTTTTACAACGCCATTAACCTGATGGTGGACATGCAGTTTGGGCCGGATGACCGCAATCTATCCGTTTTACCCATGTTTCATATTGGCGGCATCGGCTTGTTTACACTGCCCATCCTGTATGTGGGGGGTACCGTGGTGATCCAGCGAACCTTTGAACCGGCCGAGACCTTGAGATTGCTGAAATCGGAGAATATCAATCTGTTTTTTGGTGTGGCGGCCATTTTTCTATTCCTGATTCAGCATAATGATTTTAAGGCGGCGGCGTTCAATAATGTACGGGTGGTCATGAGTGGCGGTGCGCCGTTACCGGTTAGCCTGGTCAAACAGTATCATGAGGCCGGTATCATCCTGCGGCAAGGTTTTGGTATGAGTGAGGCGGCACCCAGCATCGCTACGTTGAGTGAAGCTTTGGCCTTGAAAAAAGCCGGCGCCATCGGTCGTCCGCTGATGCATGTGGAAGCCCGGGTGGTGAATGAAAACATGCAGACGGTGGCGAGGGGTCAAACCGGCGAGCTGATTATCCGGGGCCCCAACCTGATGCAGGGATACTGGAACCGTCCGGAGGCCACCCAGGAGGCCTTTGCCGGCGGATGGTTTCACACCGGCGACCTGGCCCAGATGGATGCCGATGGTGACCTGACCATTGTGGATCGTAAAAAGGACATGTTCATTTCCGGCGGCGAGAATGTGTACCCCGCAGAAGTGGAAAATGCGATTTACGATCTTCCCCAGGTGGCCGAAGCGGCCGTGATCGGCGTCACGGACGAAAATTGGGGTGAAGTGGGTTATGCCATGGTGGTGCTCAAGCCAAACGAGGCTATCAGCGAAGACGAGGTGTTAATGTTTCTAAGCGATCGCCTGGCAAGGTTTAAAGTGCCCAAACGGGTTGCATTTATGGATCACTTGCCGCGCAACGCTGCCGGCAAGGTCCTTAAGAATGAACTGAGGGAGCAGTTTTCTAAAAAGTGATTTCAAAATCTCATCTAACACCCAATTACGGTGTTGTGGACCTCCTCAAAATTCTCACATACTTCAATGTATGCTGCGAGTTTTCGTGGGTCCACGCCTTGTACTTGGGCGCGATCTGAGATCTTGAAATCACTTTTAGGATTACACCAACCAACAAAAGGAGGCAGAAAATGAAAATCAAAAACACCATGTGGCTACTGGGGATAGTGGTATTATCCGTAGCGGTGGGCGTATCGTCGGCGATGGCAGCCGATCCCATCAAAATTGGACTCATGCAAGGCTTGAGTGGACCCTACGAGATTTACGGGAAAGCCGAGATAACCGGGTTTAAGATGGGCCTGGAGTGGGCCACCAACGGCACCAACAAAATCCTGGGCCGCGATGTGGAATTGGTGGTCGAAGACACCCAACTCAAACCGGCCAGGGCCAAGATGCTCCTGACCAAGATGTATGCCGACGATAAAGTGGACCTGGCCGTGGGACCCACCAGCAGCGGCGTGGCCCTGGCATGTCTGCCGGTGGCCGAAGAGTTTGAAAAGATCCTGATCGTCGAACCGGCCGTGGCCGATGCCATTACGGGTAAAGCCTGGAACCGGTATATTTTCCGGACCGGCCGCAACTCGGGCCAGGATGCCATCGGCAATGCCGTAGCCGTCGCTGCGCCGGGTGTCAGCATTGCCACCATTGCCCAGGATTATGCCTTTGGCCGCGATGGCGTGGCCGCCTATAAAAAGGCCGCCGAAGCCCTGGGTGCCAAGGTGGTGCATGAAGAATATGCCGATCCCAAAGCGACCGATTTCACGGCACCCGTGCAAAAGGTCATTGAAGCCCTCAAAGACAAACCATCGCCCAAATATGTCTTTTTTATCTGGGCCGGCAAGGGCGGCCCCATGAACCAACTGATTGCCAGCGGTCTGGACAAGTATGGCATCGAGATAACCAGCGGCGGCAACGTTTTGGCGGCCCTCAAAGCCATGAAACCATTGAAGGGCATGAAAGGCTCCATTTATTATTACTATGAAAATCCCAACAACCCGGTTAATGACTGGTTTGTGGCCGAGCACATGAAACGCTTCAACGAGCCGCCGGACTTTTTTACCTGCGGTGGTTTTGCGGCAGCCAGTGCGGTGGTCACGGCCATCACCACGGCCGGCAGTACCGATACGGAGAAGCTGATTGATACCATGGAAGGCATGGTATTTATGACGCCCAAGGGGACGATGATATTCCGAAAAGAAGATCATCAGGCCCTGCAATCCATGTTTGCGTTTGAGCTGGATGTGGATCCCAACGTGGAATGGGCCATTCCCAGACTTCTCAGGGATATGGGCCCGGCAGAGACGGCGCCGCCGATTCTTAATTAATATAAAAAAAAGGAGACAGCAGCCATCGCCCTTGGACAGGCTCAGGGCTTCCGACTTCGCTCCTTCGGCAAGCTCAGGGCTTTGACGGGATAAAATGGCGGCCAAGGGAGTCAGAAATTCAGCTGAAAGCATTAAGGTATCAGCCACAGCTGCTAAACGCTTACGGCGTATAACTGAAAGCTGCCTTGAAACGTTCCACGGTTGTCATCCTCGAAAAAACCCGTCCCCTCGAAGGAGGGGATAGGGGATTCAGGTTAGTTTCGGGAGATAGAAGCATTTTGTCATCCCCTTGAAAGCTTGTCCCCTGGAAACAGGGGGAGGGGATCCAGGAAGAACCTTTAGCTGATAGCACATCGCCTTTGCTGGATTCTTATTTCCATGGGAATGACAGAAAGGGCTAACCGCTTTGTCTGGATTCCCTCTTCCGAGGGAATGACGGTAACGCAGCGGGCAGAACGGTTAATTACAAATGGTGGGTCCTGTGGGAGGTAAACAATTTAGCTTTGACAACTTTTAATCAGGACTTAACTCTGTCAGGCCTTGACCAGTTGTAAGATCTTGGCTCTTGGTCTGCTAAGGGCCAAGAGCCAACAGCTAATAAGCACCTAATAGCCTAAAAGTCTTCAGCCTAATAGCCTTTTGGTTCTGACTCCTGTCTTCTGACTTCTGTCTTCTTAAATTTTGGTGAGAGATTATTGGTAATTTTTCTCAGAAATTTTTTGTTTAAACTAGGATAGTAACATGACGGATAAGCAGCCAGATCCCATTATAGAAACGCGTGACCTGACGATCCGCTTTGGCGGGCATGTGGCCGTGGATCATGTCAATTTTTCGGTTGAACCGTATGCCCTCAAATCGATCATCGGACCCAATGGTGCCGGCAAGACAACCCTGTTTAACATGATGACGGGTCAGTACAGGCCTTCGGAAGGCCAGGTGTTTTTAAAAGGTCGTGACATCACGTCCCTGGGGCCGGCCGAGCGAACACGGCTGGGCATCGGCCGTTCCTTTCAACTCACCAATGTCTTCCCACTCTTGACGGTGCTGGAAAATGTGCGCATTGCGATTCAGTCCCGAGAAGCGTTCGGTTTTAATTTTTGGCGCAGCTATCTCCATTTCAGTGACACCGAGGATGAGGCCTACGAGGTTCTCAAGGAAGTATTGCTGGAAGACAAATGGGACCAGGTATCCAGCGGACTCACACACGGTGAAAAGCGAAAACTGGAAATCGGTATTTTGTTTGCCTTAAAACCGAAGATCCTTTTTCTAGACGAACCCACCGCCGGTATGGGGCAGGAGGAGGTGCCGGCTATCCTTGAGATTTTGCAGAAAATCAAGGATGGCAAGGACCGCACGATTCTATTGGTGGAGCACAAAATGGATATGATCATGTCCTTGTCAGACAGAATCGCCGTGCTCCAGGAAGGAAGGCTGATTGCCGAAGACAGTCCGGATCAGATCGCCAGAAATGAAATTGTCCAGGCAGCATATTTAGGGGGAGGGGCTAAAATTGAGTGATGCGATTTTAAGTGTCCAGGATATCAATACCCATATCGGGCAACATCATATTCTCCAGGGTGTGTCATTTGAAGCCCCGGCTGATGCGGTTACGGTTTTAATCGGCCGCAACGGCGCCGGCAAAAGTACAACCCTCAAAACCATTATGGGGCTCTATTCGGCCAGCTCCGGTAAGATTGTTTATCAAGGCCGGGAGATTCAGAAATGCAAACCCTATGAGATGGCGCGCATGGGTATCGGATTTGTCCCGGAGCACATGGGTATTTTTGCCGATCTGACGGTTGAAGAAAACATGCAGGTGGCCATGCTGCAGGAAGACGGCGCATCCCAGAAGCGACTGGAAGATGTCCTAGAACGGTTTGGTGCCCTGCGTAAATTTTGGAATGCCAAGGCCGGCACACTGAGCGGCGGCCAAAAACAGATGCTGGCCATTGCGCGAGCCATCGTCAATAAAGTCGATTTGTTGTTGATTGATGAGCCCACCAAAGGACTGGCTCCGATTATTATCGACGGCCTCATTGAGGCCATCAATCAAATCAAGCTGCATAGCGTTGTCGTATTGGTGGAGCAGAACTTTTACATGGCCAGCAGTGTGGGCGATTTTTATCACATCATGGATGACGGTATGGTGGTGCACAGCGGCGAGATGCAACAGCTTGTGAATGATGAGCGTTTGCAGAGCCGGTACCTGGGTATAACTAAAATAGAAGATTAAAAGTCGCGGAAAAATAATAACGCGGTTCTCTATATAGCTTAAGTTCATTGAATCCGGTTCGCTGGTGTTCAGTTTTCACCAGCCAAAACTCGTTCTTAAAACACTGTAACGGCCGCCGCCGCTCGTCAAATAAAATTAATTCTCATTAATATTAAGCGGTTAAGTAAATGACACAGCCGGTTGCATATCGGCGGCCTAACAGTGATGAAAGAACTCAAACAGTTGCCTTGTGAAAACTGAACACCGGCGAACCTCCTTTAGCGATAACTTGAGCTTCATAGATAAGCACAAATAATAATTACAGATGACTTTTACGAAATGAGGAAAGGCTTATGGCCGAAACATTCTTGAAAAAATGGGGCAAGCAGCTGTCCATAGCAATTTTTATTTTGCTGTTTCTGCTCCCATTAACCAAAATGGGGTTTAAAACCTACCTCACGCTCACCATCGCCGGTTGCGCCATGGGCATGATGCTTTTTCTGATTGCTTCGGGCCTATCGGTTATCTTCGGTTTGATGGATGTGATTAACTTTGCTCATGGTGCCTGTTTTGCATTCGGTGCCTATGCGGGCTTCAGCACTTTCAATGCCTTGCAGGCATGGGTTGACGCCAATTCGTGGTTTTTGAATTTTGCCGCATTCATGTGTGCCATTCTGGCAGCCGTGGCGGTGGGACTTGTTATCGGCGTATTGCTGGAGCGGTTTGTTGTCCGCTATGTTTATGGCTCCCATCTGTTTCAGATATTGATTACCTTTGGCGCTTCGGTGGTCCTGGTGGAATTCATCAAAATCATTTGGAGCCCCAATGATGAAGTCATGGCCGTACCCTTGACCTTCCAGGGAAATTGGGACGTGTTTGATGTGATCATCCTGCGATATCCGATCATCACCATTTTCTTAGGCCTGATCGTATATGGCATTATTCAGACCGTCTTAAAAAAGACCAAGGTCGGCAAAATTGTTCGGGCCGGTGTGGAAGATGCGGAAATGGTGCAGGCCATGGGCCACAACATTTTTCTCATTTTCACGGGGGTCTTTGCCGTAGGCGTGGCATTTGCCGCCATGGGCGGTTTGACCATCTCCATCTGGTCCCGCAGTGTTTATCCGGATATGGGGGGCTGGTATTTGATATTTGCATTCATTGTGGTGATCATCGGCGGACTGGGGAGTATTACCGGATCGCTGGTGGGGGCGCTCATCGTGGGATTGGCTTATAACTACGTGGCCTACGTTGTCCCCTGGGCGGCTGCCGGCGTAAACATACTCATTATGGTAATTATTCTTTTGATTCGACCCACCGGGCTCTTTGCTGCAGGTAAATGATTTTTCCGTAGGAAAATGAAGAGGTAGCCAAATGACAGACCAGACACCCGTTCAAATCCATCGCCAAATGCAACGCCGTAAACAATTTACGGGATTTCCATTCTATCTGAAATTGGCTTTGTTAATGTTATTCATCGCCGTCCCCTTTTTATTTCCCGCATTCAAATCCGTCGACCTGGCTCTCAATGTCATCATATTCTCGGTTCTCGTGGCCAGTTTTGACCTTTTATTGGGCTACACGGGGATATTATCGTTCGGACACGTCATGTTTTTTGGCATCGGCGCCTACAGCGTTGCCATGCTGACGGGCAAATATGGCGATGCCACGTATGCCAACCTCGGACTCGGTTTTATGATCGCCATTGGCATTACCTTGCTGGTCGCACTTTTGATCAGTTTCTTGTCCTTGCGGGTCAAGGCCATTTTTTTTGCCATGGTTACCCTGGCCATTGCCGAGTTTGCGATCATATTCGCCACCAAAGCCAGTGAATTTACCGGGGGTGAAGACGGTATTTTGATTTCGACGTTTGGTGTGTTCAAACGGTCTTTTAGTTTGGGTGAATTTCTGGGGCGCGATATCAACGGCAAAATGATCACGTACTATTTTATTCTGGCTATTTGCGTGGTTCTGTTCTTGCTGATGATGCGTTTCATTGAGTCGCCCCTGGGACGTGTCATGCAGGCCATCCGCGACAACGAGCCCCGTGCTGAAGCCATTGGTTATAAAACCTTTGTTTTTAAAATGATCTCCATCTGTTTTGGGTGTCTCATCGCCACCATTTTAGGTGCGCTGTATGTGATGTGGACCGGCTATGCCAACCCCGAGTCGGTGTTGGGGACACCGATAATGGTGGATGTTTTACTGATGGTCATCATTGGCGGGATGGGGACCTTGTACGGGGGTATTGCCGGTGCCGCGTTTGTCTTAATCGCCTATACCTTTTTACCGGATTTACAGAAAATCGCCGCGTCACTTTTTCCCGGCATTCCTTTTTTACATGCACTCATGGAGCGCTGGCATTTGATATTGGGAATTTTATTTATTCTGGTGGTTCTCTTTTTCCCCAAAGGTATTGTAGGATCCATTCGCGAATACGTTACCCGCCGTAAGGTCACCAAGGTTGCTGGGGCCAATTAAGCCAGAGCTTGCACCGTTGGGGATAGGACGGTTTTGGTAACGAGAAAGGAGCCAATCCATGATTTACGGAGACTGGATCGGGCGCCGGGGGCGCGCCAACCCACAAAAAGAAGCACTGGTGGATTTGATTGAAAACAAGCGTTATACCTATGCAGCGCTGGCGGATGATATCAATCGATTGGCCCAGTTTCTACTATCGCTGAATGTGGGTAAAGGCGATCGCGTGGCGGTACTCGCGTTGAATCGAACCGTGTTCATTCAGTTGTTTTTTGCCACGAGTCGCCTGGGTGCCATCCTGGTACCCCTGAATTATCGGCTGGCCCGAGATGAGTATCTCTATTTTCTGCAGGATTGTACACCCCGGGTCATGTTTTTCGACGCCGAGCATCAGTCGATTGTGGCCGATATTAAGCCCAAGGCCCATGTGGAACATTATGTCTGTTTTGATGATGATGACAGTCTCGGCCACAGTTTAAGCAAGGCTTGGCCCTCTCTGGCCCCAATGCCCCCTCCTGAGTTGGATCTGGCGGCAGAGGATCCTCAGCTGATCATTTATACATCCGGTACAACGGGTTTGCCCAAGGGTGTGATCCAATCACACGGCATGCTGACCTGGAATGCCATCAACACCCATATCGGCTGGGATTTGCGATCAGACGATCGAACCGTGCTACATGCGGCTTTGTTTTATACGGCCGGGTGGAATGTGTTCACGCTGCCCATATTTCAGTGCCGCGGAACCAATATCCTGATCCAGAGTTTTGATGCCGACCTGATTTTGGATTTGATTGAGCAAGAAGGTTTGACCCTGTTTTTTGGGGTTCCCACCATGTTTCAGATGATGATGGAATCACCGAAATTCACAGCGGTTGATTTTTCGTCGATCCGATTCATGGTGTCCGGTGGCGCACCATTGCCCAAAACCGTGGCCGCTACCTACCAGGAACAAAAGGGCATTCGCATTTGGGAGGGGTATGGGCTGACAGAGGTGGGCCCCAACAATTTTTTGGCCAATGGCAAACTGGGGAGCGTTGGATTACCCATGTTTAATGTGGACATAAAGATTATCGATACGGATGGCAAGCGCCTAGCGGATGGCGAAGATGGAGAGCTGCTGCTTAAAGGTGAGCACATGTGCAGCGGGTATTGGAATAAGCCGGCGGAGACCGAAGCCGCTTTCACAGACGGCTGGTTTGCCACGGGTGATTTGGCACGGGTGGATGCGGATGGGCATTTATCCATTGTGGGACGCAAAAAAGACATGCTGATTTCCGGGGGTATCAACATTTATCCGGCCGAGATCGAACGGGTGATCGATATGCATCCCCACATTGCGGCTTCAGCCGTGATCGGCGTTCCGGATGACCGGTGGGGTGAGGTGGGCAAAGCCGTGGTGGAGCTCAACCCGAACACAAACCTGACATTGGCAGAATTGCAGACCTATTTAAAGGACCGATTGGGCAAATATAAAATTCCGAAATTTTTAACGGTGGTGGATGAACTGCCACGCACGGCGGCTTCCGGAAAAGTACAAAAATTTATTTTAAAGGATCAACACGGCAGAGCCGATAACTTATAAGACAACTTTTGGTGCGAAGGCCGAAAGTTGAACCATAACCCAACTATGAATTATAGCATTCCAAGGACGAGATTACATGTCGGATCAAGCATTTGAAGAACTGTTCACACAATTTACAGAGCAGGCTTCCAAGCAATATGCAAATTTTTTTGAAGAAATCCTGGGCAAGTATATGCGGATACCGCCCCTGGGTATCGGTCGCGAAACCATGGGTGAGTCCATGGCCGCCGCTGAAGCCTACCAAAAACTGGCCCTGACCGTGGGTGAATTTATTCGGCATTTCAGTGCTCCCTTGACAGATACCTTGGCATCTTTTCAGGAGCTCACGGATCAGGACTCAGGCCAAATAGACAGCGCCGAGGCGCTTTATAACATGTTCATGCAAAAGCTGGATCAAAAGTATGACGCTTATCTGCGCTCTAAATCAGGGGTGCATGAAGTGTCGGCGTTGATCGACCAATATCTTGAATTTAAACAGCGGTTAGACAATTCTATGGCGCCGTGGATGGATTTTTATAATCTTCCAACCAAAAAGGATATGCAGGCGGTCTACCGCAAACTGCACCAAGTTAGACGAAAAAACCGTGAACTTGAAAAGATCGTTCAAGTACAGCAGGCAGCCCTACAAAGTCTGTCAGAGCGGCTCGAAACCCTTGAGGCTGGATCACCCAAACCTAAAACAGTTCGCAAGAAAGCAGCGGCCACAGCACGAGCCAAAACCTCCAAACGAAAGCCGGCCGCCAGAAAGAAGGCGGTATCGAAGGGCAGCCGTAAGGTGTAAGCAATCAGCTGTGAGCCGCTAATAGTCTAGCAGTCTAAACACCTAAATTCCTATTAATATGAATTTCGATAAAATCATCAAGGAAATTGAAAAAGATCTGACGGAGTTCCCAGACAAGGCCCGCAAAGGCTTCGATCTGCTGGCGAGTGGGATTGACTATGACGTGGCCACAACACCGGCCGACATCGTTTACACCGAGGATAACTTGCGACTGCTGCATTATAAACCGGTACAGGATCCCGAGCATCTGCACCGGCCACCGGTATTGATCGTATATGCGTTGATCAATCGTTACATCATGCTGGACCTGCAACCTGGACGCAGTTTTGTGCAAAACCTGTTGAATCAAGGATTGGACGTATATTTGCTGGACTGGGGCCGGCCCACGGCATCGGATATGTATTTGGACCTGGGTGATCATCTGAACGGATACCTGGACAATGTGGTTGAGTGGATCCGATCAAAGACACAATCCGATCAGATCAATTTAATGGGCATCTGCATGGGTGGCACCTTCAGTGTTATCTATACCGCCCTGCACCCCGAAAAGATCAAAAACCTGATCACCCTGGCCACACCGGTGGAATTTGACGTGGATGATGCGACGTTGTTTTTGTGGGCCAAGCAGCTGGATGTGGATAAGATAGCGACAACCCTGGGCAAGCTGCCCGGAGATCTGGCCAACATTTTGTATCTGCTCATGGTTCCCGTGGATACCGTCAACAAATACGTAAATTTCCTGAATGGCATTGACGATCCGAAGTTTGTCAGTACTTTCCTGCGAATGGAGAAATGGATATTTGACAGTCCGGATATGACTGGGGCTGTTTTTCGGCAGTTTATCGGGGCGATCGTTCAGAAAAATCTTTTGATTAAAAATCAATTTGAATTAGAGGGACAGCTGGTGGATCTGCGCAAGATTCGTTGCCCGCTCTTAAATGTGTACGGTAAGCATGACTATCTGGCACCGCCGGGTACATCCAAACCCCTGGCCCAGGCCGTGGGATCTAAGGATACCACCACCCGGGGCGTGGACAGCGGGCATGTGGGTATTTTTGTGGGCAGTATGTCGTATAAAACCATTTGTCCGGGGATTGTCGAATGGATCAAAACCCACTAGACGATTTCGTAAATTGCCCAACTTCGGCGTTATGCTAAATTTTGTAATCATTCAACGTACATTCAGTACGCCTCACAATTACAAAATTTGCATGCCTTGAATTTGAACTTTTTACGAAACCGCCTATTATGCGAATTCGATATTATCTGTGAAAGGATACACCATGCAGGAAGCGAATATGATCCGGGCCAAAGGGGACGGTGTCGAGATTCAAGTGGCGGAATGGGCCGGTGAGGGCACGCCGATTCTCTGCGTTCATGGATTGACCGCCAATAGCCGCTGCTGGGATGTTGTTGTGCGACCGCTGATCGGCCGCCACCGGATCCTGGCTGTCGATCTTCGTGGCCGGGGATTGTCCGATAAACCCGCCAGCGGATATTCCGAGGAACACCATCAAAACGATCTAAGGTGTGTTATCGATAGTCTGGAATTGGACCGGGTGGTATTGATGGGGCATTCTTTGGGTGGCTACGTTTCTCTGGGTTTGGCTGCCAGGCGTCCCCAGAAAATTGCCGGGCTGATCCTCATGGATGCGGGGGGGGATTTGTCTCAGGCATATTGGGACGGCGTGGCCGCGGCCATCAAACCGGCCATTGATCGCTTGGAAGTAACTTTTCCAAGCAAAGAGGCTTATTATGATCTGATGAAACAGGCGCCGTTTCTGCAACCCTGGTCCGATAACATCGAAGCCTATTTTGAATATGACCTGATTGAAACCGCAGATGGTTTCCGTTCCCGGATTCAGCCCGAAAATATCCGTGAGGAAGTGTCGAATAAGCGTGCGACCGGCGTTAGTCAGTACTATACTGAGTTAAAATGCCCGGTTTTAATCTTGCGCGCGACCGACGGCATTTTGCAAGCGGATGATATTCTACTGCCCCAAGCGGTCGTGGACGACATGCTGGCAGCCATACCCCAGGCACGTGTCGTTGATATCACGGGTAGCAATCATTATTCCATCTTATTTCAGCCGAATACCACCAGAGATGCCGAACTGATTTCCTTTTTAGATGGCCTGTGATAGTCATTTGCAACGTGACGGCCATGTTGCCCCGGTGGAAATGATTTCCGTCACGGTTTTAACATGGGAAAAATTTGATATATTTTAGGGGCTTCAGACGGAGAAATTGATTAAATAACCTATTGAAAAAAATCAAAATAATTGCTTAATCGCCTGCCTGGCATATTTCATGCTTACTCTAGTGGAGATGCGATCAGCACCGGGGATATCCACTTGAAAGGATATCATTCTGAATTTGATACGAACCTTTGAAAGGAGGCATGGTTATGCCTGAATCGGTTCTTTCGAGACTGCCGTTCACCTTATACAATTTAAAAGCCGCAAAACTGTCATATGAAACCAGTAACCACCTGTTGGAATTCGGCATTCAAACGCTTTCGCTGGGCTGCGACCTCGTTCAAAACATGCACACCCACGGAACAGCATCCATGAGTCGTTTTATGGCGGTGCTTGGCTGCGACGCCCATAAGCTGTTTTCTGGATTCGCCGGTGTGCAGGGGCAAGCCTTTGAACGCAATTTCAGTCTATTTAAAAATACGCTGTTTGATAATCTAAAACAATTCAAACAAGAGCGCCAAGCTGAACTGGATTTTATCACGTTATTCAGTGAGCAACGCTGTGATCAGGATTGGCGTGTGGCCTATGATGATACCCAGGTTATTCTGGATTTGCCCAGCTTGCGGGTAATCGACATCTCACAATCCAGAGATCATCTCATCGATAACTACACAATTGTTTTTGCCCCCCGGGCCGGACATCATTCCAACATTGCTGAAAGGGTGGCCCTGTATCTTCGCGATCAGGGCCTTACCCGTATGGTCGTGGTGGAGCAGAAATGTGCGGATGATATTCCCCTGTATGTCGATGGCCAGCGCCACAGCGAAGATTTCATCAGTCAGGTTCAACAATACACGCAAGTCATGGCGCATGCCAGACAGCTCACGGGAAAGCCGGCGCATCTGGTGGCCATCTGTCAACCGGGCCCATTATTAATCAGTGCCCTCATTCTGAATCCCCAGTTAGGAAAAACACTGGGCACGGCCGGTTCTCCCATGCACACGGAAGCCCAAAAGGGGTTTTTAACCGATTTTGCCCGTTTGATGGGCCCGGATCTGGTCGACCGCATCATGCGGTTCTCTGGCCGTACCATTGATTCAAATCGGATCGGGGCGGGGCGGGAGGCATATGACGGTGCCTTACAAGTGCTGGGCTTTTACTATTTGGGCATGGATCAGCACGTGCGTAATTTTAAGCACCTTTTGAACGACTTAAGGACCGGCAATGCTGAAGCAGTGGAACGCCAGAAGGTGTTTTACGACTGGTACAATACGGTTCTGCACTTCCCGGCCGGGTTTGTCCGTGACACATATCGGAAAATCTTTGTCGGTAATGAATTAATTCACGGAAAGCTAGAAATCGGAAATAAGCGGGTCGGCATTAAAGACTATCCAGGCGCGGTCCCGGTTTGGGCTTTGGGTGGCAAGGCAGATGCCATTGTACCGCCGCTGCAAGCCACGGGGCATATGGATTTGATTCAGTCGGTCCCTGCTTCGGACAAGCTCAATCTAACTTGTGACGGCGGGCATATGGCTTTGTTCCGGTCTAAAAAGGTTCTGAAAAGCCATTATCGCCAGATAGCCGATTTTATGCTTGAACGAAGTGATAGAGCATCGAAACACTAGCATGTTAGGTGGTTTGACTGTTTGACTATTAGCGTCCTAACAGCCGAATAGTCTTCAGCCTAGCAGCCTATCATTCAGTCTAATGAGATAGTCACGCGTCAGTCTTTCTTTTTATCTTGCTTAGAAGTAGCGGGCGAAAATCCTTCGAAGATCGATTGCAGTGGATTCACGCTCTCAAAACCTTTTTGGGCCATTTCCGACATATCCATCCCCACTTCCAGCCATTTTTTAAATTGTGAATCAAAGGAAGATTTATACGTTAGATAACTGTGGATAGTTTGTTGCAGGTGATTTTCAAAAAAATCCAACAATACATTGTCTCCGTATTGAATAATTATGTGCAGCAGTTGCGGGGGGAGCAGAAACTGTTTGGTTTTGGCCTCCTCCAGCAGGATCTGGGTCAGGATGAATGACGTGACGTCCTCCTTGGATTTGGCATCCAGCACCTTAATTTCCTGGCCTTCACGGATTTGCTGGGCGACTTCCGACAGCGTAACGTAGCGGCTTTGGCGGGTGTCGTAGAGCCGGCGATTGGCGTATTTCTTTAATATAAGTTTTTCAGCCATTTTTGCATTCACCAATGGGTTTAATTATTTTTTTTTGCGATAAAAGAATGATTTAATCAAAATAATAAAGTTAATATATGAGGAATAATATGTTATAATACTATTAATGTCAATAATATAGAAAATATTTAAATAAAAATGATCCGTAAAAAATTTTTTTGTGCATTGCAACAATTTATTCTTGACATCAGGTAAGCCAATCCTATATTATGGGTCAAAAAGCAGACAAGAAAACACACGTAAGGAGAGCAACATGAAAACAAACCCGATGATAAAACAGATGCTTGATTATCAAAAAACGACCTTTGACAAGTTGTTTAATGCCATGGTTCTTGTGCAGGAGCAGGGTGAAAAAATGACCAACGCCTTATTCGAACAAGTTACGTGGTTGCCGGAAGAAAACAAGCGCCTCATGGATCAATGCCTGACCATGGCCAAACAAGGGCGTGATGATCTTAAATCCGCCGTGGATGATAATTATAAAAACGTTAGTGATTTACTGGCGTCAAAATAATGGGCACCGTTTTACCCTCAGCCGCTCTGAACCGGAAGTTTACCGTTATTTACAAGGTTGAGGCAACGCCGTCATATTTTGGATGTCAGTGATGGACGCTCACAAAGGAGGATCAAAATGGATCAAAAACAGATTGCAAAACAGATGATACAGTTCAATAAAACCGCATTCGATAACAGTTTTAATGCGATGACCATGGTTTATGAACAAAACGAGAAAATGCTTAACGCCTTTCTGGCCCAGGCAACCTGGTTGCCCGAAAACGGCCAAACCGCCATCACCGACTGGCTCAAGTCATACCAGACCGGTTGTGCCGACTTTAAAAAGATGGTGGACGAGAGCTATCAAAAAGTAGAAGAATTTTTTGATACCAAGTAAGATGGAGGGGCCAACACCAAGCTGTTGGCCCTCAATTTTTTTTCGAAGGAGGAGAGATTTTTATGAAAAAGTCACCTGCTCCATCCGATACGAATAATTTTTTTAACCTGGCATTCGAAAACAATATTGCTGCTTTTTTCCAGCTTATCAACGCCTCTCAAAATTATATCGCCGGGCTTTCAAAGTATACCGGCGATTTCGTGATACCCTATCTGATTTCCACTATATATTTCAACCGTGTCGAATCTCGAGAACTGTCCCAGGCATCGCCGTTGGAAAACATTGACGCCTATCTCAAACTGTGGGATTTCAACCTTGGCATTTTAAACCGTGGTTTTTGGGGGGGGCTGAATTCCATTGATGCCTACAGTCAAAAGGAGACGAGCGACCTGATGGCAGCCCTTTACAAAGCAATGCCCTATGGCGATGGTCAGGACCTGGCAACATTTGCGAATCGGCAGGCGCAACTGATGAACATGGTTATCAATCAGTACCCCCAGGCAATCCAAGCCATCGAATCCGAGTACGGATTTCATTTTGAACGTGGTCAGCACAAGTTGTTCGATGAAACCGATCGGTTCTATTTATACCAGATTTCACCCGCGCATAAAACGGTGAAGGTTAAGAAGAATGCCAAGCCGGTTGTAATTTTGCCACCCTATGTACTGGGAGCCAACATCCTTGGATTCCTGCCGGGAGAGGACCGCAGCTATGCACATTGTTTTGCCAATCAGGGTATTCCCACGTATATCCGCATTTTAAAAGACATTCAAACCACCGAAGCCCTTCAAATAATGACTGGCGATGACGATGCCCGCGATACCCGACGATTTTGTGAGAAAGTCATGCAAGCACATGGCAAAAAGGTAACCCTTAATGGCTATTGTCAGGGCGGATTTTCGGCCCTGTGCAACCTGCTGTCCGGCGAGCTGGACGGCCTGGTGGATGCCTTTATCACCTGTGTGGCACCCATGGACGGCACTCGCAGCGTCGGCCTTTCCGCATTCTTAAAAAATTTGCCAGAGCGTTTCAATGATCTGGCATATGGCACCAAGACCCTGCCCAATGGCAACCAGGTGGCCGACGGTCAATTGATGGGATGGGTGTATAAAATCAAAAGCATCGAATATGAATCGCCGGTGTCGGCTTTTTACCGGGATATTATGATGTTTGCCAACCAAAAGAAAAAATCCCTGAGCGTCAGTAAAACCGCCGCAGGTTTGAATTACTGGCTCAACAACGAGCGCAATGATTTGCCCATGGAAATCACCAAAATGAGCTTTGCCTCCTACAACGTGCCCATCACTCAAGATGGTACCCTGCCGGTCAAACTTTTTGACCGCAAGCTCAATATAGGGCGTCTGAAAGAAATGGGGATTAAATGGCTGATCTGCTATGGGGAGCATGACGACCTGGTGGAAAAGGAAACCGCCCTGGCGCCATTAGATTATGTGGATGCCGAGGTGTCGCCCTTTCCCAAGGGTCATGTGGCCATGGCCACCTCCTGGTCGGATCCCAAATCTGCCTGTGCCCTGCACACGCGCTTTGGAGAAGGCAAATGGCGCGGTCCGGTTCGTTTCCAATTAGACCTGGATCGCAAATTATCCAAGCCGAAGAGACGTAAAAAGAAATCTTAACTTGATCATGGACAAAAAATTTTTAGAATTTTGGGGCAACTTGCTGCTCGCTAGCGCCAAAGGGCAACAGCAGTTGGAAGAGATGGCCCCCTGGCTAAAAGGGGCCGGTCTTGATTCGGATGGCTTGGGCAGTCTTTTCCAGAAAAGCTATGGATTGGACACCGCTGCAGATGGTTCCAAAACATGGGAACAGGCCCGGCAGCAATTTCAAACTTCCTTCAAAGAGTGGATGGCCTTATTGGATATGGTGCCCCGCAAGGAGCTCACCGCAGTGGAAAAAAAGAACCAGGAATTGCGGCAAGAATTGACCGACCAACAAGTAACGATTGAGCAGCTGCAACGATTGCTCAATGAAAAAGACATTCCCTCTTCAAAAGCCATGCTGGATTTTACCCGCTTGATGCAAACACAATCAGCCCAGTTTCAGGATCTCATGGCAAGTGTGGGCGCGTTTTTTGAAACGGGTACCGGTTCGGATTCATCTTAAAACGCCGCTATTTGTACTATTTAGGGGACGTCCTTTATATTTCCGTATTTGTTGAAATGATAGAAAAATGATTTTCGTATAGGTTACGGCATTAACCATTTTATTATATAATTTCAGTAAATATCCGCAAATGCGGAAATATAAAGGACGTCCCCTAAATGGCAGAAAACGCTGGATGAAAGCGGGGAAGCGCATGGCTTCCAATAAATTTGAGATCGGTGATGCGACCGAGAAAAATTTCGCGTTGTATGCTTACAAATTATCAGAAACCGCACCAAACCCAAGTATCAATCCGGTAACCGAAAAAGTAGTCAGGTATTAAAGCGATAATTCAATCGTTAGAACCAGGACCGATGACTCCAGATATCCTCCTCTAGATCCTTTTTCTCATCCTGCAGTTGCAGATACATGGACGCATTCTGAATGGCCAGGGCCCCCTGGTGGGCCAGAGCTTGAACCAGGGTAATGACATCTTCCGGAAAATCACGTTTGACATCGCTGTAAAGGCGCAGCACGCCGATAATTTCGTCCCGGGATTTGATGGGTGTCACAATCATTGAGACGATACCTTCTTTTTTCATTTCCTTTTTATATTGAATACGGTCATCGGTAGTTGCGTCCGGAATAATCATGGTCTCACCCTGAAGCGCACCAACGGCGCTCTTGGTAGAGGAGACCGGTCCCTTGTTTAGAAAGGCATCGCTCAGGCCGTGACTGGCTACCAGTTCCAATTTGCCGCTGTTTTTGTCCAGCAGGCGAATGGCGGCCCCTTTCATTCCCAAAGCGGAGCAAATGTCGACTGTCAAATTATCCAAGATCTTTTTAATATCCAGGCTGGAATTGATATCAGAGGCCAGGTCCAGAAAAAGCATGGAATTTTTCTGGATTCGATCCAAAAGGCGGGCGCGTTCGATGGCCAGTCCACCTTGGTCTGCCAAGGCCAATAGAAAATCAATCTCACCCTTTTTAAATTTTCTGGATTTGCCGGTATATAGAGCCAAAACCCCGATGGTTTTGTCTTTGACCATGACGGGCACATCCAGGATTGATGCGATCCCTTCTGCCTTTTTTTCCGCATGATTTTCCATACGCGGATCGGTGGTGGCATCCTCGATGTAGAGGTATCCTTTTTTGATAAGGGCCGCCACAATACGCTTGGCCTTCATGGGGGAGGCATGCAGGTATGTATCCGAGAGGCCATGCTGAGCAACCGGGACGAAGATATCTTTGGCTTCATCCGCCAGAAACAGACAGGCAGCCTTGGCTTCCATGGTGTCCACAGCACTTTGCACAATAAGTTCCAGCAGTTTTTTTAAGGAAAGGGTCGTTCCAAAAGCTTTGCTTACCGTGCAAAAGGTTTTAAAGTAATCTTTCTCCTTGGCCATAGAGTTTCTCCTTGCAATCTAGACTTTTTTATTCTCTTACGCACTTGGTTTCTTTCTAGCTGGACGCGTTTTGGCTGCGGTTTTGCGCATATTTGCCTTGGCTGTAGTTTTCCGGCGCGTTGTCCGCTTTTTTGATTGTTTTCTCTTGGGCTTGTCCCGTTGCATAAGCCAGGACGCAATCTTGGGGGCAAATTCTTTTTGGCATTTGGAACTCACGTAGATACCGATATGCCCGGTATCCAAAACGACATCCCTGGCGTCTTTGGTGCCGACCTTTTGGATCAACATTTCGCAGGCTTCCGGAGGAACCAGGTGATCGTACTTCCCATAAAAATTAAGTAGGGGCATGGTGATGTTTTTAAGATTAACGCGTTTTCCGGCCACCTCCAGTTTATTTTGGATCAGTAGATTCTTCTGGTAGCAGTCCTTGATAAATTTACGAAACACTTCCCCAGGTAAATCCGGGCTATCAAATATCCATTTTTCCATACGAACGAAATTTTCAACAAAGGCCTTATTCTCCATGTGCTCGAAAAAGCCCACATATTTATCCAACATGAGCCTGGCCGGATTGAGCAGCAAGAAGCCGAAATTCATGACGTCGCCGGAGATGTTGCCATAGGTATCTACCAGCAGATCCGGATCAAGGCCCTTCATCCAAAGGTGCAGCAGCCCCTTATCCGTATCGAAACTGGTGGGTGTAACCGTGGTAATCAGGTTTTTGACCTTTTCAGGATGCAGGGCTGAATAAATCACACAAAAAGTGCCCCCCATACAGATGCCCATCAGGTTGATCTGATCCAGATCATGTTTCTGACGGATAAAATCCATCATGGTATCCAAATAACCATTAATATGATCGTCGAATCCCAGGAATTTATCCTTGCGCGTCGGGTAGCCCCAATCGATCATGTAAAGGTCGATTCCATGGGCTAAGAATGTTTCCACCACACTTCTACCCGGCTGCAAATCCAACATGGTTTCGCGGTTGATAAGGGCATAAACAACCAGCAGGGGTGTTTTTAATTTCGTCTCGGTAACCGGCAGGTAGTGCTTCAGTTTAACCCGGTCATCCTGATAAACGACTTCATAGGGCGTGGCCGCAATTTGCGTATCCAGCGGTTCCAACAGTACATCCGACGCTTTTTGGGCACGTTCTTGTACTTTTTCGGCCTCTTCGGCCAGTTTCGATAGGATTAAATCGACTGGTATTTTGGATTGCGTCATGACTTCATCCTGCAGATTTTTTTTCGAGCATCTTAATCCGTTTTTTTAGAATATAAAGCTCATGGTAAAGATCGTCCAGATCCTTTTGTTTTGGAATCGGCAGTGAAGAAAGCATGTTTTCCAAAACGTCATCTCGGGCCTTGGTAAGTTCAGACATGCTCTGGAGAGTCTTGCCCAGTGTTTGGATATATTCGGGGGACTGAAACAGGGTCATGTAGTGACCCTCAAGCGTTTTGATCCACATCTGATAGTAGATTCTGGTATCCCCGGGCAACTCCTCCTTTTCGACCATTTCTCCCATTTTATCCTGCAAGGCGTTCAGTGAGTGTGAGATGGGCAAATAGAGGAGTCTGAGAAATTCGCCAAAAGTTGATTGAAATATTGTGTATTTGTCCAGGGCGCGATTGACTTTTTCCTGGTGAAAGCGGGTCAAACCCAACTGGGGCAT
>Ga0180435_10000827_pt1 | contig 32618 bp, 32 predicted proteins | sample SS_ome_3_FD_132467 | JGI IMG/M metagenome (GOLD analysis project Ga0180435, IMG submission 132467) | Hypersaline lake sediment archaeal communities from the Salton Sea, California, USA - SS_3_S_1 metaG | ecosystem: Environmental > Aquatic > Non-marine Saline and Alkaline > Hypersaline >... | reverse complement strand
TTTTAAAACCACTCTCCCTGGGCCGTTAGCTCAACTAGGCAGAGCACCTGACTCTTAATCAGTAGGTTGAAGGTTCGATTCCTTCACGGCCCACCATAAATTCAGGTACTTACAAAATCCAGGAATTAAAAAATATTAAAATCAGTGTCCACATAAATACAGAAATTACGCAGCATGGATGGCTATCTTTTTTTAGGGGGTGTGTTTATGCGCCATGTCGTAGGGGTAAAAACCCCTGCATGAGTGCGGATTTGACGGAAGCGGTAGACGTTATCGAGCAGAAAGGCAAACTGAGACGGCTTATATGTATCTTTACCCAAGCTGCGCATTAACTATTTCCGAGATCTCCCGCACCTCTATTCTGTGGTCCAGGTTTTCGGTTTTCACCGCATCTTCCAGCATCACTGCGCACATGGGGCAGGCCACGGCCAGAACCCGGGCACCCGCATCAGCCGACTCCCTGACGCGGGCGCGGGCAGATGAATCATCGCCACCGGACAGCATATCCGTAAAAAAGTTGCCCCCGCCGCCACCGCAGCACAAGGCGTTTTTCCGGTTCCTATCCATTTCAACAAGGGTGATTCCCGGCGTGGATCGCAGCACGGTGCGGGCGGATTCATAATCCAGGTTGTGCCGTCCCAGGTAGCAGGGGTCATGGAAAGAAACGTTTAACTGCTCTACCTGATCTGAAAACTTCAGCCCGCCCATGGCAAAGGCCATAACCTGGGTGTAATGAAACACCTGGTACTGACCGCCAAGCGCAGGGTAATCGTTTTTCAGCGCATTAAAACTGTGGGGAGACAGGGTGATAATCCGTTTGACGTTGGTGTTATTTAAAACGTCAATATTATGTCTGGCCAGCTCTTCAAACAGAGGGATTTCGCCCATGGCGTTCACATCGTTTGCATCGGTTTTCAACTCTCCTTTTATGACTCCAAAGGAGACACCGGCCTTTTGTAATAACGTGGCGACAGATTGGGCGATCTCCTGACCCCTTGGATCAAAATTGCCCACATCATCGGTAAACAAGAGGTACTCCTGGTTCTTGAAACCTTCTATATCTTCCAGCCACTGCAGGCTTTTCTTGATGGACTTCCCGTACGCATTGCCGTGAAGCTGAATTTTGGTTAAGTAATCACGCACTGCCGGCGGAACCATACCGGCATCCAAAAATGCTTCCTTGCCGGCGGTAAATGCCAGCAGCAGACGATCCCGAAATTCAGGGAACGCGCAGTGGGTGACACAATTGCCGCAGGTGGCACAGGAAAACATGATTTCCGCAAACCGCCGGCTGGCGCTTATTTTTTCATCCAGCCATGCCCGGAGGAGCCACATCCTGCCGCCGGGGGCATAGGTTTCAAATCTAAACGAAAGATAGGACGGGCAGTTGAGGTCCACATAGTTGCCGGGCAGCTTGCAATAGCCGCATCGAAAGCATCGGTGAAGTATGTCTTCATGTTCCATATCTTTTTTTCCTGTATTCAAAAGATTTAATCATCACTTAAATGAGCACCACGTTTCAACAATAACACGTGTTGGAAGCATATTATTTTTCCCAATTGCCGGGGTTCATGATCCGGTTGGCATCCAGCATATCCCGGATTTGATTCATCAGGGAAAAAGTGGACGGGTCCATTTTTTCAATGATCTGTTTCTGGGACGGCAGTTCCGCTTTCCAGGGGATGCCGCCCATTTTAAGGGCGGCTTCATTGGTGGCCTCCAGGGCGTCTGATGCGCGTTTGATATCGTCGGGGTCCGCCCGGTTGAATGCATAGGCAAAAAAGAACATCATGCAATGCCCGGCCCCTATGATGCGGGCGCCCAGAGAATAACCGACCTGGTATTTTTCTGCAATGGCAAGGCCCTCACGATAAGCTTCCGGGAAATGTTCAATCCCCATGATCGCGCCCACATATTCGAACCCGCCTCCCTTTCGAAGATCCGCAAACCGGGCCAGGTCGGGCGATGGAATTTTTAAAAACCGTCCTTTTTGCGGCGGCGGCAGAGGCAGAAATCCGGCAACCTTGTCGTCAATGTAATGTTTAACGGATGCCTGCAAAAGGTTGCGTTTGAAAACCAGCTCCTTTTTGGTGTGTGCGCCAAAGGCGATGTTGATATGCAAAAAGCCCCTTGCCCATTCCGGTTTTGGCGTCATCCACGGCGTCATGTCTTCGGCCACCTGGGTGCCGGTCAGTTTCGAGATCATATCCGGCATCACGTCCGCATTTTCAGATACGAAAATCAGCACATCATTATGCTTGTAATTGGGAAACAGCTTGATGCCCAACTTCGTGACAATGCCGGTGGTGCCGGACCATCCCAGAAACAGGCCGGACAGATCAGGCAGCGGGGAACGGCCGAACCACTCACCCGTGACACTGCACGATCCTGTCCGGACAATGTCGCCGGACGGCAGCACCACCTCCATACCCGTCAACATGTCGGAATGGGAGCCCCCCAAAACAGATAAATGCCCGGAGCCGTGAATGCAGATGTTTCCCGCCAAGGTGGCAATGGGCGGCGCATCGGGCATGGAATGTTTCAAGCCCGGATGATGTTTTTTTAAGTAGGCTTTTAACATCCCCTGGGACGTGCCGCCTTCCACCACTGCATAACGGCTGTAGGGATTCACCTCGAGAACATGGTTCATGCGCTTCATATCGAGAATGATTCCTCCGCGCAGGGCGCGGGTGAGACCGGAAAGCACCAGCCCGGCCCCCATGGGAACAATGGGAACGTTCAACGTATTCGCAAGTCGGACAATTTTTTGGACGTCATCCGTATTTGCCGGCATGACCACCGCGTCAGGTTCAGACGGGGGCATGGTGCCCTGGTCCATGGAATAGAGATACCGTTCTTCAGCTTCGCCGGAAACAAACCGGGGGCCTACAATTTCACCCAATTGCGCAATCAGATCAGTCGTCATATTAATCTCCCAAAGCTATTTGAATCAAATCGCTGACCAGAATCGGCATCAACCCCTGCTCCGCCACTTCCTGTCCCAGTGTGGCCATACAGAACGGGCAGTTAAATACGCAATAGGTCGCGCCGTAAGCTTTCATATCATCAATATTTTTTTCCACCAGCTCATCTGCCAGTTCATCACGCTGATGGGCCCTCGGAACGCCTCCGCAGCAAAGGGCGTTTTCCCGGTCATATGTCCTGGGAACCCGTTCTGCTCCGATGGCTTCAAAAATGTCATCCAGAACGTTATCGGTCCGGGGGCACAGCCTGTTTGAGCAGGGACGCTGGTAGGCAATTTTGGCGTTAATGGGGGTGATGCTCTCGTTTAAAACAGCCAGCCGCTCTTTGTAATAATCAAACTGGTGAACCGGTTTAAAGGGGACATCAATGGCATATGCATCGGCGACACTGGTATAGGTGCCGTAGCATTCGTCATGAAAACATATCAGTTCATCCGTATCCGCCTCTTTCATGTAATACGTCATGATATTGTCGATGGCCTCGGGAACCCGTTCCCGGATGGTGGAGTTTTTGGCGAAATGAAGCCACATGATATTGCAGAAAATATCCGTTCCTACGATGATGGAGGCCCCTTCGAAGAGTTTTCCACGGACACATCCCGTGAGCATAGGAAAGGCACACATATCCACAACAGGCCCGGACACAGCCTCTTTGGAAATCCTTCCTTTTGGCTTCATCATGCGAAGCTGTTCTTCTATGATGGGCCGGGGGCTGGGCAAAATTCCTTTTTCCTCCTGACGCTCCACCAGCAGATAAAATGGATTGTTGCCAAACGGGCAATATTCCTGGCATGCATAGCAAGTCAGGCATTCGTCCAACACCCGGCTGCTTTTTCCATCATTGATCTTGAGTTTTTCTTCTTTTGCCTCTGACATATCATTGAAATTGATGTACTGACATTTCATGAGGCAATCAACGGTTTCACAGTTAACACATACATCCGGGTCAAATTTTATTGGGTTCATGTTAAATCTCCGATGGTTATACTCTTTTCCTTATCTTCCTTTGCCGCGGTCAAGCTCTCCTCCATCCGATTTAGCTTAATTTTGTAGTATAAAGATTGTTTATGACAGGGAAAACAGGTGTTGCAAGAGTTTTTTTGCGCGACCCGGTGCTACTCATGCAAAAAAATCCGTGATGACAAAGGGTACTGGAATCGGATTGAATCTTATATAAGCGCCCATTCAGAGGCCCAATTCAGCCACAGCATCTGCCCGGACTGTGCTAAGACGATATACCCTGAATTTGATATTTATTCGGACTAAAGGGGCACCATTTCGTTGCCGTTCCGGTCAAAATCATTAAGAACCCTGCGAGTTGTTTTAATCAAGGCCCGTAAACTCCCACTTGAGATCGTATGATATACAGTATTTGGCATCATAAAGCCGTTTGCGTATGGGCAATTTTTCATATCTGTCCATGGAGTTAATACATTCCTTTGCTTTCCATATTTCATTACCGTTGGCGTCAAATGCTTTTACGGTTACACAGAACGGTCTGTCAAATACTATATTGGTTTTATTGATGAGGTTATATTCCAGCCGGCACGGCCCTACCATACGTGTTTTGACCGAAAGCTCCGAGTAAGAGAATGTTTCATTGATATAACCGCTGGAAGGCGCAGCCGATGAAGAGGGCAGGACCACCAAGAATAACAACTGGCAGACTAGATAACAGATACGGAATTTCTTCATTCGGATGTTAGGCAATTGGTCACCTATATTTGGATTATTGGTTTGATATACAAGAGCGTCAGTTTATTTTATGAATCCTTCTGGAGCGGTATGTTCCATTTTTTCATATATTTCCATATGGACGCCCGACTTAAACCCAACCGCCTTGCCACTTCCGCCTTGTTCCACTCACAATCATCGAGCAATGCCGACAGCATGTCGCGGGTCAGTTTTTTTCTTACGGAAGACGTGTCTGTATTTAGAGGGGATGGATTGCAGTGTAATGAATGGTTTTCTTTTTGACGTATTTCGATCGGGAGATCCTGTAAATCTATTTCACTGCCGTTGCAAATAACAAAAGCATGCTCAATTGCATTGCTCAATTCGCGCACGTTGCCGGGCCATGGGTAATCAAAGAAGGCTTTCATGGCCGGTTGGGCAATGTGTTTTATCTGTTTTCCGGTATGTTTATTCTGAACTTTAATAAAATGATTTACCAGCAGCGGAATGTCTTCCTTGCGCTGTCTCAGCGGCGGAATAAAAATTGGGAACACCTTTAAACGGTAGTATAGGTCTTCTCGGTACGACCCTTCTTTTACGAGTTGGCCAAGGTCTTTGTTGGTTGCAGTGATAATACGAATGTCGACTTCTCGCCTTTTTGATTCGCCCACCCGTTCAACTTCTCGCTGCTGCAGCACCCTTAACAGTTTAACCTGGATATACGGGCTGATATCTCCTATTTCATCCAAAAAAATGGTGCCGTTGTCCGCTTCCTCAAAACGTCCCGCCCGGTCTCGATATGCTCCGGTAAAGGCGCCTTTTGCATGACCGAATAATTCGCTCTCCAGTAACGATTCAGAAAGGGCACTGCAATTAACCGTCACCAGAGGCTTGTCTCTGCGTTCGCTGATGGAATGAATAACGTCTGCGGCGAGTTCTTTGCCGGTACCGCTTGCACCATGAATAAATACGGTTGCATCACTGGCAGCAGAGGCCTTAATGGATGAAAACACGTTTTGTATCAGGTGGCTTTTGCCTATGATTCCGCCCAGTCGATTCAATTCCCCCAATCGGCGGGTGGCCTCCTCCATTTTAACCCGGATGTTTTTAAGTTCGGTAAGATCGGTGACAGCTTCAACAACCCCTAAAACCGCCCCGTCTTCCTGCCTGATGACTCTTGCATTTTTTGTTACAGAAACAGCATGGCCGTCTTTGTGGCGCAGCAGGCATTCCGTTGGTTCGACATGGCCGTACTTCATAATTTTACAGTCTTGAAACCCGGCGGGGCATTGTTTGCCGAAACACCTGCTAAAACTTAGAATACTGCATGTTTTTCCAACAACCTCTTCGGCTTTATATCCAGCGATTTTTTCCATGGCTGGATTCCAGGCGATGATCGTTCCATTGGTGTCGAGAACGAAAACACCGTCCCCGATGGATTTGAGAAGTATTCCAACAAACTCGTTCCGCTGTAGTTCTTGAGCGATTTCTTTCATGAGGGTCTCTGTTTCGGATTTTCCTTTGTCATACGTTCACACTTGGAAACGCATTTAAATCAGTATGAGGCAGAAAGAGTGCAGACGTATATTCTTCCATGAACACATTGCTGCTGGAAAAATCAATATAGGTCATGCTGTTTGAGATTTCCCGAGCCTCTTTCCTGAATTGATCGGACAGCAGCGCCATATAAGCGCCGGAAATTGAGCTGTTTCCAAGATAGGAAAACTTATTCCGGTCTATGTCCGGGAGAAGACCGATGGTCACTGCCCTGTCAACGTTAAGATACTGGCCGAAGCCTCCGGTGATCCATACCCGATCCACCATGCAAAAATCCAGTCCCGCATGATTCAATAGAACGGTAAATCCGGCATATACCGCGCCTTTACTCAATACCAGGCTGTGAATATCCGTTTCAGTGAACACGATATCTTCATCTACACCGGCTTGATCTGCATAGGCCAACACGTATGCCTTTTCATCGGCTTCAACCTTTATCCTCCCGTGAGATGCATCCAGATTGAACTTTCCCGAATTATCGATAATCCCTTTCATAAACATTTCTGCAATCAGATCGATCATACCGGAACCGCATATCCCGCGGGGAGGCATGTCTCCGACTGTCTCAACTGCAGGTTCCATGGTCTCGGCATCGATCAATACCTTTTCAATTGCTCCTTCTTCGGCACGCATGCCCCAACGTATGCCGCCTCCCTCAAACGCAGGACCTGCTGAACATGAGGCGCACATCAGCCAGTCCTTGTTCCCAAGAACGATTTCACCATTGGTGCCGATGTCGATAAATAGAGTCAACGGGTCATCCCGGTGAAGACCCGTGAACACCAGTCCTGAAACAATATCGCCCCCTACATAACCGGATGGACCGGGCATGATAAACACAGCCGCCGACGGATCGGCTTTTATGCCGATATCCCTTGCCTTCAAGATGGGAAATTCCGAAACCGTTGGTATATAAGGTTCTCGACGGATGTACCGGGGTTCGATTTTAAGAAGAAGGTGGGCCATTGTCGTATTGCCTGAAATGACAATGTTTCTGATCCGCTTATAGTTCACCCTTGCGCCTTCCACTACTTCACTGACCAGGTTGTTGATTGTCGAGACACCCATTGCACTCAACTTTGCTACGCCGTCCTTTTCGGCGCATACCATTCTGTTGATGACATCGTCGCCGCATGCCGCCTGACGATTATGTCCTGCGGTTGCACCGATGACTGTTCCGGTCCTCATGTTCACCAGATACACGACGATGGTGGTTGTTCCCACATCAATGGCCAGCCCCAGCATGGGGCCATCAAAGCCGCCGGGTTTTACACCGAGGATTTCATTTGAGCATTTTTTTCGAATAACCGATACAGTAACGTTGAAATCATTATCGCGCATCGCGGAAGCCAGTTCGCGCATGACCTTGATGCCCATATTCATCCGTTCCACATCGCAACCGGTTGTTTTCAATCCCCGGTTCAGCCGGTCAAGGTCGCTTACGGCATCATCAAGGGTCGGGGGGTCGAGTTCGAGCGGAACCTCTTTCAGCATGGGAGAAATGTCTGCGACAAGTCCTTTCAATTGTTGTGTCGCCTTGTCACCCATGCCGGCGACTTTTAATTTCCTTTCGATGGTTTCTTCAGGAATTTTTACGACAATATCACCGGTTGTCCGGGCCTGACAGGCCAGAATATAATTTTTCTCCTTCTCCCTGTCGCTTAACAGCGGGGTTGGTTCCTGCCGGGCCTCTCCTGATTCCAGAATGAGCTTGCACTTTCCGCATGACCCTTTTCCATTGCATGATGCATTGATATATACATCTGCTTTCAGGGCCGCTTCCAAAAGTGAGGTCCCCTTTGGAACGATGACTTCCCTCTTATCCGGTTCAAACACCACTTTGACTTGGTCGGCCTCTTCGACAATCTTTTCTTTCTCCTCGTCCAAGCCTTTTTTCTTCTTTGTCATGAACCAGACCGGGCATGCCGACCGGAATTTGCAGTATATGTCAGGATCACGGCATTCAAGACATTCGTCACACATGTAGATATTGTGTTTTGAACATAAAAAACTCGTCTCCCGATCCGGATGATGAATACATTTTCCCATTGATGTCACCTTCAGTGTCTGCTTTCAATTGTCACCCAATCATATTCCTTTACAACAGATAGTTGAATGCCATTTACCGGTTCAGTATTAAGGCCTGCTCCGAAAGCAACGCCTTGAAGCGGTTTAGGGTTACCGGATACGGCTGCATGGGAATGCCCATCCAGTCACAGTATTCGAGAAATTCTTCAGGATGATTCGCCATATAGTCTTCAAGATATCCAATTCCGTCAAGAACAATGGCTCCTCCTGTGTGTTTCGGAAAGTTTTCGTTTGCAACCCCCTTATCCCATCCTTTGAATACATGCTCGCGAAATTTAATCCATCCGGGGGTCATCCACCATACCTTCTCGCCGCCGGCAACTTCCTGTGCGATCCGTTCGAGTTCTGAGTCATCTGCTATCATATTCATGCAGTGGGTAGCATGGATTCTTGTCACTCCGTGACCTTGTTCCTCGATTAGTGTCTGCATGGTTCTTGATGGGGTTTCTATGTTTACATAACAATACTTGCCGCCATATACAACAATTACATTGTCAACCTGTTCCCTGGCCTTGTTGATCCTTTTCACAAGTTGCCGTTCCAGTTCCGGAATATCCTGGTGCAGCCCCGGAGTTGTAAAATATAGATGCTCCGTATCCAGAAATCCTTTTTCTTTCAGATAATTAAGTTCCAGACTCATTGTGCCGCATGCAACAATCGCTATATCCGAAAATGAAACCTGTTCCATAGAATCCCCCTTTCAAATACCTGGAGAGTGCGGGCATGAGCCACAGTCACCCACACTCTGCCCAACGTCCGAACTTTCTTAAACACCCAGCGTATCAGCAACGGCATCTTTTTCAAGATGCTCCTCCCAAGCTTCGCCCCAAAGGTCAGGTACTGTTTCTTCCACGGGCATAATGGATTCCCAGCTGACGCCAATCTCGGTAAAGATATTTTTCAATTCCTCCTCACTTGGTGCCAGCCAGACGCAATATCGCATGCCGTTTTTTTCATTGAAATAAGTCCTGACCCAGGTTCCGGATTCAACTCGAGCCAGTTTTCTCCAATTTGCTTGTACTTCGTTGCAATCAATGCCCGGATTATGATGAACCGCCATGAATTTTTTCATTTTACCCATTTTGGACCTCCTTTTTGAAAATAAGTTATAATATGTTGATATCTGCCATAGAACATAACAATATTCGTGCCATGCATCTTGGAGACTTGTTTCAACAAAGCTCTCGATGAATAACTAATTGATATATATAATTATAAATTTATATTTCAATAAGGGGAAAAGCAGTGGAATCGGTATGAAAACAGTGTTTGAGTACCGGGTAATGCGTTAAGGTGGCGATAGGTGGCGCCACGATGGCGCCACCTATCGCTCGATTACTTTCCGTGGCCCGGTGAACGCAACCATCTCCTTTTAGCCAGGAGAGCGTATAAGCTGACACCGAGAAAGGTCATGCACAAGCTCAAGTGGGCAAGATCAAGAATGATGATAAAGGTTGCCGGGAAAGGCGTTCCCGGAAGGTTGACGATCACCATCAGCACCCCGGTTGCGATGAGTCCACCGATGAGACCCGATCGTACATAGCCGAAGACGGTGAGACTGGTTTTTTTTCTTAAAACCAGAAGATAATAGACAAGAAAGTATGCGGCAAGGGCAATGAGAATAATGGAAAAAAGATAATGCATGTAATGGGTTACGAAAAACTCTGCTGTCCAGGCAAGTCCGGGAACGTCCGCAATATAATACCGTTTTGAGATCGGCATTTGGCTGAATCCGGTGACGACAAGAAACAGAATTGTTATCAAGTACATGTATTTGCTCATGGTGGTCCGCCGTTCCATTAGTCCTCCTTTTTCGACATGCTGTAAAACTTTCCAAAAGCCGCAAAAAGCCCGGCAAAGGGGGCGAGCATCATGGCTGTGGTAAGATTGTTGGCGGCTGCCATGGTATCTTTAACGGGCTTCATATGGGGTTTCCCCGGACCTTGAGCAACTGCTTTATTCAACTCGTCAAAAGGCACCGGTGAAACATATATGGTATTCGTCCCGCCGTTTTCATGTTCCCCGTAGATATAGCCGTTTGTCTTATCGGCTAGAGCATGCGCCTGCTTTATGATCTCATCCCTGGGGCCGATGGTCTGAACATCTTCAGGACAGGACTCGATGCATGCAGGAAGTTCGCCGGCTTCGATTTTCTGGTAGCACCTGTCACATTTGTACATGACGCCGTTTCCTACGAACGAGGGCAGAATATCCAGATAAATGCCGATTCCGGTCTGTCTTTCCGGAATAAGCCAGGGGCAAACGGTTTTACATTTCATACCGCCGAGGCAGATATCCGAGTCTATTTTTGATATCCCGTTATCAAACTGCTGGGCGGCGCCGAACGGGCAGAGTTTAACGCATGGTGGATTGGTGCAGTGCATGCATCGCCTTGGGATGGTAAGAGCCGTTTCTTCTCCATCGATCTCAACCGTTGCGTGTTGAATAAAAAGCCAGTTGTACGGTGTCAGCCTGTCCATGACATCGCGTTTTTCAGACCAGTCCATGACAGGAACCCTGCCGGGGTACATTTTTGGAAAGGGCTTGACCGGTTCCGGAAATTTTTCCTCGTTCGACTCCTGGCAGGCATATACGCATTCTTCGCATCCGATGCACTTACTGATGTCAAGCAGAGTGGCAATGGGTTTTCCTTCCTTCAGGGCGTTTGCCGCCCGCGCAACAGGTGAGGATGAAACCACCGAGCATGCAGCGGCGGCAACTCCTGTTTTTAAAAAAAACCTTCTCGAAATAGCAGTGCTCATGTTTCCACCTTATTAATATCAATGATAATGCATCTTAAATTAACCTTATAGGCTTATAACGGCAGCATCGCACGCCAGTTGTATGAGTTCGCTGGCCGGGGCCATTCTCGCCCCGTCGATTAATTCGTCTTCTGTGACCCGCCTTGCATTGGCGCACGGTGTACATACAAGAATGGGTACCCCATGGGCCTGCAGGTGGGCGAGCAGATCGTCGGCAATATCACCGGTTGCCGCCCGAACATGGGTGATGAGTCCTTCTTTGGCTAAATACACGGCTTCGTCAAGCAGAAACAGGGTTACATTTTTTCCTTCCTTTTGGGCCACGGTGGCCAGATGGAATGCCCTGGTGGCACGGTTGGGGCCGTTGGTGCCGCAGGCTAATGTTACGACGACATTATTCGTCATTTTTTTCCTCCGTATTTTTTAGTTTACAACCTTTCATGTCTATTCATTTAGAAGCATAGCAATAGGGATGCCATATCACAGGCATACCTTTGGTTGGAGGCCGGAATCCTGTCTCTCATATCTAACAGCTTTAAATAACGAGAGAATTAATTAGCCGTACAGGGTTTTTTAAACCATACCATACTGCAATGGATGAGATCAGATGTAATTGCATCATCAATATGTCCATTACCTGAACAGTCTGTGTTAATATAGTTGACATCCTGATGTCGGAACGATAATTCGATTACACTCTTTTTTTGGCTTTTTCCCAGTCTTCCACCACCACATCGTCTCTGATGTCTTCCCATCCGGTAATCATGGCTTTTATATGCGTGAATATGGAATGCCCTGTCGTTGTCATGTATACATGAATGATAATAAACTGCAAAATGGCGAACGCACCAAGCATGTGGATCAACGCCACTACCTCTAAGGACAGAAAGGAAAGCCCCCATGCGTCCCAGGAGTTATATGACCAGTAGAGAAACCCCGTCCCCATTTGCACAGGCAATAGAAAAGCGGCAAGGGAGAGATAGGCGATACGCTGCAACGGGTTGTGTTTTGCCCCCTTTTTTTTAGGAACCGGGTGTTCTTCGCCCCGGAAGATGCCGAATAAATAATAACGGACCACGGCTATCATCTTTTTTGTGGTGGGAATATACTGCTTCCATTCACCGGTGGTGAACGCCCAGAACACAAAAAATGCAAAGGCGATCAGCCAGGAAAGGCCGAGGTAGTTATGAACTTCAACTGAAGAATGAAACCCGAAGAGACGGAATGTTCCGTGGATTTCGAAACCGGTTATTAGAAGAATAAGAATTAAGATAGTTTGCAGCCAGTGCCAGAAACGTTCATATCTTGTATACAAATATGTCTTAATCATTTTTGCTTCCATGGATCAGTCCTCCTGATTTTTTCCGGAAGTAAAAACTCTTCCGAGTGCATGGATCAAAACCCCAAATAATGATGCGGCAACGATAAACCATCCCAATGTATTTACAATCACCGAACTGTCTCGTCCCGGCATATAGAATCCGGCAAGCTTTGCCAGTCGTCCGTTTTCCTTTGTGTGGCACTCGCTGCACCGAACCACATCGGTTTTCGGTGCCACCATGTGTGTTATGGGAAAAACGTAGCTTGTTTTGACAAAGTCAAACTCGCCTGAAAACGGCAGACCCGCGTATTCCATCCCGTAGGCGAGGGCCTTTTCCCAGTCATACCCTTTCCAGTATGCCGCGTTATCATCCTTATCCTTTGGAAACAGATGAGGGATTACCATATTCTTATTAACCTTGTCATAGGGCAGCATGCCTTCATGAATTTTAAAGGGGAAAATCCTGGAGTTCTCATCCTCTTTGCTGCCCATGGGTTCGTTTAGTTTTACGATTTTTGTGGGATCAATGGTGTCCTTTACCGTAACATGGTTAAGGGCGCCATTATACCAGAAATATTCCGGCTTGACGTTTTTTGCCCATATAAACTCACCTTTTTTGGTGTCATATTTGGGTTTTCCCAAAACGTCCTTTTCTTTATAAGGCTTCCCGTTTTTCTTTTTACCGGCCTTGGACCAGTCCCACCACATTTTAGTGGGGTTCACCCGTGCAAATTTCGGAATATGGCAGCTCTGGCAGGCGACCTTATCCGTATGGTCGTTGGCTTTTGAGTGACTTTTGTGGGGCGATCGGCTGTGGCATGACTCACAGGTAATTCGTGAAATCAGGTCATCTTCGATCAGACTTTTCCTGTGACTGGCGGCAGGGGTTGTGTATATACGTCCATCGATATGATGCAGAGTGGTGGAATGACATCGGGTACATTTGAAATTCTGACCGTCCTTACCCATATGGACATCCAGTTCCTTGTTGGGTTTCATCAGGGATGAATCAAGGTCACCGTGCTTAACGCCGTCGCCGCCGCCGCCGAAGAAATGACAGGTGCCGCAGTTCTTCCTTCCGGGCCGCTTGACGCTCATGGCGACGGTGCTCCAATCAGGCGGGTAGTAGGTTTTCTTGTTTCCGGGAAACACCATTTCTTTCGGGGCGGGGTTTCCCGCTCCCGACGGGAATTTTTTATACGTTCCGGTCTGCTCGTGACAGACGAGGCAGTCCACCTTGGACTGGTCGGTAAAATCAAAATCTTTCCCCTTCCATCCGTAGCCTGCGTGGCATGATGTGCAACGAGCCTCGTTGCTTTGGATATTCACTCAGAAATTATTGATGGACAGACCGCCCTTTCCCAGTTTGATGTCCTCTTGGGTGTTGGGGTCCATCCATGTCCAGTGAATCGTTTTATGGAATTGCAGGGCAGCTTCGGTATGGCAGGAGAGGCAGGCCTTTGTAACCTCAGGGCCGGATGTGAATTCTTTTTTGAGGATGTCGTGTTTGGAATGATCTGTGGTAATCCAGAGTTTTTTTTCCTTTACCGCCTGGTCGGCCATTATGATGCCCGGGGCTTTTTCATCGTTCTGTGTCGCTGCCGTGGCGAATCCGGCTTGATGACACATAAGAGATAAGGGCATAATGAGGATTAAATAGCCGAACGAAAAAGCGAATAACCTTTTCATTAGTGCCTCCATGCGTTGAATATGAATATTTTCATCGTGCTTTGCCGGTATAACCGATGCTTATTCAATAAAGATAAGCGTGACGTCTTGATATTAAGAAGCTTATTATTATCATTTGACCAATCACTTGTAAACAAAATTAGTTATGAGAAAAGAAAGTGTGTAAACCTGAAAGGCGATAGGGTATTACAGATAAACCTAGCCTAATATCAGGGCTTCTGCGACGATTTCCCAGAGATACTTGACCGGTATATCCATCCCGGCATCTTCAAGCGAAGCTTTGATCTGACCGTGGCAGCTATGGCAGGGGAGCACCACCATCTCAGCGTTGGTTCGTTTTATCTGCTCTATTTTTGTTTCACCGTATTTAAACCGTTCGTCTTTATAAGGTGTCAGGAGCGTCCCGCCCCCACCACCGCAGCAGTATCCATTTTCTCCAGAGGGGTATAAGTCCGTCCAGTTGTCCACAAACTGGTCAAGAATCCACCTCGGCTCTTCAAACCACCCTTTTCCGAATACTTCCAGTGATTTTCTGCCGTAATTGCATGGATCATGATAGGCGACACGTTCCGAAATCACACTTGGGTCAAGCTTAATTCTTCCCGACGTTATATAGTCTTCCAGCAGCTCAAAAACCGTAAATGCCTGATGGTTGTCAAAGAATTCCGGGAACCATTTCTGCAACCCCAACCTGGTTGCCATATAGGCATGCCCTCATTCCGGGTACATGAGATTGGGTATCTCAAGCTGTTCCATGTGCTCCACGATTCGTCCGACGAAAATTTTCATGGCGTCATCATCGCCTGAAAAAAGACCCCAGTTTACGCCTTCCCAATTCTTCGAGGGGATCGTGAAGTCTTCTTTGGCGATATGAAATATTTTCCACCAGTGCAACAGGTCTTCATTTTGTGTGTTGACCAGTTTGTTGTGGAGCGTATGCAACAGGTTGGCGCCCTTTTTGTCCAATTGGAGAGAAAAGTCTAGAAACCCCTCTTCTTCGGCCAGTTCTTCCGCGACATCTTCAATGATAAAGGTGAAATCCTCTTCCGGGAGCCCGAGGTTGTTGCCTGTTTTGAGGCAAAGTTCAACGCCTTTGTGAATCTGGCCGGGCACTTTATCCCTGTCCACCATTCCCCGAGCCGTGCGCACCACACTGATAATATTTATACCCATGGGGCAGGCATATTCGCACTTGCCGCACATGGTGCACAACCAGGGCCACCTGGAATTAATAAGCTCCCGGTCCATGCCGAAGTTGACGAACCGTACTATTTTTCTTGGATCGAACCCGTCTACCCCTGTCATGGGGCACCCGGCAGAGCATGTTCCGCAGCCCATACACATATCGGGTGTGCTGTTATAAAGCCGAAGCGGGGCCTTCACCTTTATATCGGATGAAATCGTATCTTCGAGTTTTATGTTTGTTTCTTCATTATCCATATTTATAACAACGCCTCCAATGCCTCCATTACTGCGCCGTCTTCAAATCCGCTGATGACGGTTGCGCTGTTCGGGCACTTCACCGCACACGATCCGCACCCCTGGCAGGACGCAGGATCGACCATCACTCTATCGGTTTTCTCATCATAGTAGCGGGCATAAAACGGGCAGTCGTCAATACATTGACCGCACCTCGAACACAGAGCATGCTTTACCTTGGCTGAAACAGGAGAAGGCAGCAGTTCACTGCCGAGGAGCCGCATCACCCTTGCCGCCGCCGCCATCCCGTCTTCCATGACTTCATCAATGCGGCCCGGCGTTCTTACAAGCCCGCATGTGAATATTCCTTCTCTTCCGGTGTCCACGGGACGCCACTTGTAATCCGCTTCTTTGATGAAACCGTCTTCTGTGGTGTTAAGCTTCAATAAGGTCTTCACTTCCGACCCCGTTTCGGGAATGAGCCCCGCGGCCAGTGCCAGATAATCGGGTGTGAGCGTTATCTTTTTTCCGGACAGAGGATCATCCGCAGTGACCTTCAGGACACCGTTTTCCGATGTGACAACCGGTTTGGTGTCCACGCCGTATGGTATGAAGAGGATCCCTTTTTTCCTTGCTTCCGTAAACAGGTTTTCGGACTTGCCGTAGGTCATCATGTCCCTGTAGAAAATAAATATGGATGTGTCGGGATGGCCGTCTTTCAAGGAAATAGCGGTCTCAAGGGATTTTACGCAGCACATCCTGCTGCAGTAGTTTCTCGGTTCCTCCCTTGAATCCACGCATTGTATCATCACCACCTGTTTTGGATTGTCGAGATCGGCAACCCGTTTCTGAAAATCATGAATGGTGAGTATTCTTTCATCCTCTCCGTAGAGATAGGAGACAGGCGGCGGCATTTTCCCTCCCGTGGCGACGACGACGGCTCCATGCTCCACCGTTGCCGGTCCACCTGATTTCAGTTTAATTGTTGCGGTAAAATTCCCGGGCCGTCCGGCGTGACCTTCAAGCGTTGCTTCTGTGAACAACTGAAAGCGGCTGTCTCTTAACACCTCTTCAAGCAGGGAGGATAAGGTATGCCTGGTTTTTGAATCGCCGATTTCGGGTATGTTCCCGCCGGGCGTATCTTTTTTTTCCACCACAGCGACATCAATGCCTGAATCCAAAAGATGCTTTGCGGCGATGAGTCCTGCCGGGCCGCTTCCGAGGATCAACGCTTTTTTTCTTACGGCCAGGGGGCTAGTCGGATACCGCCTTGCATGCAAGAGATAAGTGAGGCCTTCGGTGATCCTGAGGGCGGCAAAGGTTTCAATGTCCTTTTTATCTTTCATTTTGTCAAAATTAGGTAACAGGCTGACCGTTCTGATATACTCGGACGGGATGCCGAACAGAACGGACAATCGGCTGGTTGAGGGCAGGTCTGCCGCCGGCTGTTCGGAGGCGGCAAGCAGCCTGTTTATTTTGTTTTCCTTTATTCGGTTCCCAATCTCCTCAATTGATCCCTCATTAACGCCGGATACCGATATGGTATGAACGTCACCGAATTGCTGCCCGATTTTATCACCAATGACATCGACATCCGCGCCGTCATTAAAACCACCTTTTCTCACCACTAGAACCAGCGGTTTGGGTTTGAGGGTGAAAACATGCTCGTCATATATTTTACAGGGCTCTGTTGGATTGGCGGACATACTGTTCATGATTCCGGAGACTTCACAAACAGCGGCCTGGGCACCTTTTACGGCCTCCGAGATGTCCCTGAATTCTTTTGCCGAGCCCAGAAGGTATACCCCTTTATTCGCGGCAAGAACATGGTGGATGTGGCGCTCATCCCATTGGGTTTTCCCTGTCGAGAGGACAACGAGGCTAAAGCTTTCCTTCCTTTTTTCACCCTGCTTATCAATATAAAGGATAGTCAGGTCGCCGTCCTTATCTGCAGGCTCGATGCTGTGTATCCTGCACCGGATAAATCGGACCCCTTCTTTGTATTCAGCATTGTCACGGTAGCGTTGGAAATCTTTTCCAAATGTTCGCATGTCCATATAAAATATCGCCGTGTCGACCCGTCCCGCTGTTTTTTTCTTTGCAAGAACCGCTTCTTTCACGGCAAACATGCAGCACGCACTGGAGCAGGAAGGCGATCCGGATACGATATTTCTTGAGCCGACGCATTGAATCCATGCAATTTTGCCCGGCTCGACACCGTCGGACGGCCGCTTCAAACCCTTTGTGCCGACCATTCGTTCAAATGCTACGGCTGTAATAACATTGGGCATATGGGACATGCCGTAAACGTCGACACCGGAAGGGTCATAGAGATCGGATCCTGCGGCAATAATGACAGCGGAAACGGGTTCCCTCTCGAACGTTTCACCGGTAGCCAGAGAGGTGAGGCCCACCGTCATGTTTCCGGGCGCACCATCCACCGATGACAGTTCCGTTCGAGGAAGAAATTCTATGTTCCCGTGAAAGACACCCCGTTTCAGGCAGAAATCCTGGGATCCCTCCCTCTTTATCATGGGGAGAATCCGGCACATTCCGCAGTGATCATTGGGAAACTGGTGGTCCAGGAAAGGAAGAATCCCGCCGGAGCAGTCGGCCTTGTCGATGAGGATTACCTGGTTGCCCGTCTCGGCGACATGCAATGCTGCCGTCAGTCCGCTGATACCTGCCCCGACAACAACAACGCTGATCCGGTCGGCCTTATTCGGCATCTGGCCCTCCAACGGAAAGCATTGGAATTTTTTCTTCACTATCGTTCCCGGGTTTGTAACCATAGAGCCGCTGCATGCGGTCTGCCGCGGCCCTGAAAAAATCGGCAACGGGGATGCCCTGGGGACAGGCGCTTGTACACTGTCCGCATCCTACGCAGGCATGGGCAATATGAAGCATCCGGGTCATATGAAACATGGTCGTGTCCTGGGGAAGTTTTATGCCGGATTTCTTTCCGGCGCGTTTATAAAGCACGTTCGGTGATGTGTCGAAGACATCGGTTTTAAACACGCACTGCCTGCAGTAGCAAACGGGGCATGCCGTTTGGCAATTCCGGCAATTAATGCAGTCGGCGATGATTTGCTGAAACCCGTCTATGGAGCCGATTGTTTCATTGATCGATGTTAACTGACCGGCCTTGATATTCTCTCTTCTTTCCTTTATGCCGTCAACTTGTTTCTTTCTTTCGGCCGCGGGTTCAAAGGCCTCAAGACGTGATTTGTTGATTGCTTTTTTCCCTTTTTCAGAATGAATTGCAAAAAGAGTTGCGTCATCATTCCCGATGGTCACAATGGAGACATCCGCCTGTTCGGGCAAAAAATCCGTGCAGCCCCGGCATGCTGCCTCTATGTCGTCCCTCAATTTTTCGTTTTTGTAAAAAGACACGCTGAGCGCTTCGTTTTCCTTGACACGGTCAAGATAGGTTTGGTTATCGAGTCGTCCGAGGCATTCAATACCGATGATGAGAACATTGTCATCTATGACGCACTGGTTTAATTTGGCGAGTTCGATAAGGGCTCTTATTTCACAAGGTTTTAAAACGACGGCAATTTTTCTTTCCGAAGCACTTCGAAGAACGCGGGCGGCCTGTGTTGCGGCGCTTAAAGGTGCTACGGGAGCAAGAGGCATTAATAGCTCGGGGTTGTCAACGGATGTAAACAGATGGGGCATGGGAAGAGGCGACCATGCCGTCACCGCCGGGCAAACAAGGCCGTCTATGATATGTTCATCAAGAAGCATCTGAAAAAATTTAGCGGCGCCATTTTCCGATGGTTTATGATCGTATACTGCAAATTCAGTCATAATTACCTCTTTTATAGAACCATCAACTCCCTGGTTTGAGAAGGGCCGAGAGCGTTTATTGTTTGGGTGAAATGTTTCATGTGTTCCTGAAATTCAGGGCCTTCGCTGGCGCCGATCCATGTCAGTTGGAGTCGGTCGGGTTCGAAGCCGAATTGTTCCAAAAGGGATGCGGCGGCCTTTACCCGTTTTTCCGCCTTGATGTTGCCGTCTATGTAATGGCAGTCACCCGGGTGACAGCCTCCTATAAACACCCCGTCTGCACCGTCAAGAAAGGCTTTGATAATATACTTGGGGTCTATCATTCCGGTGCACATCAGGCGGACAAGCCTGATCTCCGCCGGATAATCAAGCCGCGATGTTCCTGCCAGATCCGCGGCCGTATATGTGCACCAGTTGCAAACCATCGCAACAATCTTCGGTCTGAATTCCTCCATAGGTCCTCCCACCTGATGTTTATGACAGAAGCTCTTCGAGCTCATGCATCACCTGATTGTCCGTAAAATGACCGACCTGTGCCGAACTCGACGGACATACGGCGGCACAACTGCCGCACCCCTGGCACAGGGCATCGTTAACCCTCGCGATGTTAAGGCTCTCATCAAAGCTGATGGCTGAGTAGGCGCATACGCCGATACAGGTTTTGCAGCCCGTACAAAGATCAGGGTCAATATGCGAAATTTCCGCCCGGGTCTCCACAGTCCCTTTTGAGAGCAGGGCGATGGCCTCGCCGGCCGCAGCCGATGCCTGTGCCACGGTATCCGGTATATCCTTTGGCCCCTGGCAGCAGCCGGCTAAATATACCCCCGCGGACGGGGTGGAAACTGGTCCAAGCTTGGCATGAAGTTCGGAAAACCATCCGTCCCCATCGGTCTGTACGCCGGCAAGTTTGCCGACATCATCCGAACCGTCCGCAGGCTCAAGGCCTACACTTAAAATTACCATGTCGACGGGAACCCGCAGCGTCTTCATGGTCAGCGTGTTTTCGGCGACAACCGTCAATTTTCCGATATCTTCCGGCTCGTCAGGAATATCGGTTATCTCGGCCACCCTTCCCCTGACAAGATGAACGCCTTCTTCCTGGACGCGGTTATAGAACTCTTCGTAGAGCTTGCCGGGGGAGCGAACATCAATGTAGAACTCCCAGACCTCGGCACCTGTTTTATCTTTCAGCAGATGGGCGAATTTCATCGAATACATGCAGCAGACCCTGGAGCAATATGTGTTGTACTTTTTATCCCTGGATCCCACACAGTGAACAATGGCGACTGTTTCCGGAGGTTTGCCGTTTTTCATTAAAATGCTTCCGGAGGTGGGTCCGGTGGCGTTGTTCAGCCGTTCGAATTCCAGGCTGGTATATACTTCCTGATACCTTCCATACCCATACTGCCCGAGGGGAGTGGGGTCAAACGCCTTGAATCCGGTCGCATAAATGACAGCCCCGGCATTAATGTCAACAAATTCAGGTTCCTGGTCATAGTTTATGGCATCCGCTTCACAGAATTTTTCACAGATGCCGCACTTTTTCCCCTTCCCCAGCTTCAGGCAGTTTTTTGCATCAATCACGGGCGTCTTGGGCACTGCCTGTGGAAAGGGCGAGAATATGGCGGTCCGCCGGGTCAGCCCTTCATCAAACTCACTCGTGATTTTTTTAGAGGGGCATTTTTCCATGCATACTCCGCATCCCGTGCACTTTTCTTCATCCACATAACGCGGCTTCTTTTTTACCCTGACCTTAAAGTTTCCCACAAATCCTGTTATGGATTCAACTTCGCTCCATGTATGGACGGTTATGTTTTCATGCTGGCTGACACTGACCATTTTGGGGGTCATGATGCAGGCTGCACAATCTAGGGTGGGAAATGTTTTGTCAAATTTGGCCATATGCCCGCCGATCGAGGGCTCCCTTTCAACGATAACCACCTTTAAGCCGGCCTCTGCGGCAGTGAGGGCTGCCTGCATTCCGGCTATTCCGCCGCCGATAATCAGAACGGATTTGGTGACGTCAACGTGTCGAGTGCTGAGATCCTTGTGGTGCGAAACCCTTGCAACTGCTGCGGCGACAAGTTCTTTGGCCTTTCCGGTGGCATCATCCTTATCCGGTGTTACCCAGGAAGAATTCTCCCGGATGTTGGCCATTTGGAAAAAAAACTTACTGATTCCCGCCGCCTCACAGGCTTTCCGGAATGTAATTTCATGCATACGCGGTGAACAGGATGCGACCACGATCCGATTCAGCCCTTTTTTCTTTATATCATTAATGATGAGATCCTGACCCGGGCTGGAGCACATGAATTTATACTCTTCCGCCACTTTTACGTTCTGAAGTCCCCGGGCGTGGTTTTTTACGGCTTCGGTATCGACTTTTGATGCGATGTTCATTCCGCAATGGCAGACATATACACCGATCACCGGCTTTTCAGTTGTTACGGCCATGCAAAACGTCCTTCTTCACACGTATGAGTAGTTTGTCCAGACCCAATTCTTCCGGTTCAAGCCCCAGTGCCAGGCCGATGATTTGGGAAAAATAGGTGACGGGAATCGCAGTGCCCGTCGCGGCCTGTCCCTGATCCAGATTAAACTGGCACAGGGGGCAAAGCGTTGTGACAATATCCGCTTTATTGTAAACGGCGCCGTCGATTATTCTTTTTATGAGCGGCCGGGTCTCCTTTGCATGGGGAACAGCAAGGGACGCGCCGCAGCACATGGTTTTTGCCGAATGGTCGACGGTTGTAAAGCCCACTTTTTCAATCAGTTGCTCCAGCATATCCGCCGGATCAAGATCATTCCAGGGCCGTGTCAACTGGCACCCGTAGTAGGGGGCCACTTTTATTTTATTAAAACCGGGCCGCGTGCCTTTATGGCCGGATGTTATCTTCTCAGTCCACAGCGCTTCCGGGACGTCGTTTGCAAAAACCTCAATGACATGACGAATTTTAGAGTTGTCATCGAAAACCAGCCCCTCGACAGAAAGCCGCCGGTTTACATCCTCCACAAAAGCCTTGTCAGCTTTTAGTTTTTCCAGAACTTTTCTAAGAGTTGAATAGCAAGCATTGCAACCGGTTATAATCTCCAGGTATCCGTTTTTATTTGCAAGGGAAAACACCCGGGCGCCCAAAAGCATAGTATCCTTTTCACTCACCCCGGGGTATACCGTTGCGCCGCAGCAGTTCCAGTCAGGGATTTCGTCAAACCGAATGCCGAGGACCCGAATAACCGCGTCAACGGATTCCTTGTATCCAGCCGCTGAACTGTAGGAGCATCCCGGATAGAAAGCGTACTTCAACTGTTTTTCTCCCCTGATGTGTCCGGTGGCTGTGGATGTCGCTCCAGGTATGCCCGGATAGAGGTCCTGTTTTTTGTCATCTGCGGTTTGATGTCCATTCGCTTCCTTGTCATGAGCTTTAGTGCCAGGGGAATGTTTTTTAAAGCATCAAGCGGATGCTTTACACCGTATTTTGCCATTATCAGTGACTCTGTAACCCTTCCGAAATGAACCAGATTGTCGGCGAATGCGGCATAGAAATCCGGCATTTTGAGGCCGGAAGGCATGGTGTTCATTTCTACTGCCATTTGCTTCAGGGTATAGACGATATCGGTGACGGGAATTTCCTGGGGACATCGTTCGATACATTGATAGCAGGAAGAGCAGAACCAGAGGGTGTTGGATGAGAGCGCTTCCGCCATCTCGTTATCCCTGATAAGGGCGAAAAGCCCTCTGGGCGCATAATCCATCTGGTCCGAATAAGGGCAAGATCCGCTGCAGGTGCCGCACTGAATACATCTTAAGATATCTTTTCCGTGGGGAGAGTTGTAAAAAGAATCCCGAAGTTCCGGATCTGTTTTCATGGATCGTTTCCCATACGAGTGTTTCAAAGGACCGGATGTGTTATTTGACAAAGGACCTGTATATATCATTTGCAACATTTTTCAAGCTTTTAATTAAACGTTAACCCGCCGCTTTTTCAAAAGAGCCCGGTAGTAAGGCTCTTTTTCCTCGACGGCTTCCATCACAATAACCTCATATGAAGTGGCCGGCAGAACCTTGAACAGATCGGATGAGGTCTCAGAGTTGCTCCATAAAATTTCCAGAACTCCCTCTGTGGGCATTTCCTTAAACGCATTGCTCACCTTGAGGAGCGTAAAGGGAGCTATAAATCCTCTGAGGTCAAGAACCTGCATCTTTATTTCCCCTTCTTGTGGGAGTTATACACAGCAATTCGGATGCCAGTTTTCTTTCCGGCGGCATCTTAAAAATATGACATCGTCGCTGTGTTATACTCCCAATCGCTGAGGGGCCGTGGCGGGGTGCCGCTATTTAAAAACTAGACAGGGGGTCATTTTATTTGTGTTACGAATGAAAGTATGTTAAATATATAAACATATGAAGTGTTAATTATCTTAACAGGAAGGCAAATGTTTGAGGCGGAACTGAACAGGTACTGGAAAACCGTTGTGGATACAATCCAGGATGGTGTCATGATCGTTGATACCGGCGGCATCATTATTTCGGTTAACAAAGGTTTTGAAACGATAACCGGATACACGAAAGACGAGGTGATAGGCAAGCCCTGCTCCATATTGAACTGCAATTCATGTGAAATTGCAAGGGATTGCGAGGCCTGCCATTGGTGCCTGCTTTTCAGGAAAGGGAATCTGACAAAGCAGGAATGCGTGATCATGCGTAAAGACGGCACCTATCTTTATGTTTTAAAAAATGCATCGGTGTTGAAAAATGACGAGGGCCGTGTGACAGGCGCTGTTGAAACCATTACGGACATAACGGATCTTATTGACAAAGAGGTTCAGATTGAAACGTTCCGCCGGGAACTCGCGGCAGAGGACAGCTTCCATGGCATTATCGGGGCTTCATCAATTATGCAGAAAGTATTTGATCTCATAGCAAATGCTGCTTATTCAGATGCACCTGTTATCATCTATGGAGAGAGCGGGACAGGAAAGGAACTGGTTGCAAAGGCAATTCATGAAACAGGCCCGCGCAACTTAAAACCGTATATCAAGGTGAACTGCGCGGCGTTAAACGAATCACTACTGGAAAGCGAGCTGTTCGGCCATGTAAAAGGCTCTTTTACGGGGGCGCACAGGGACAGGCAGGGAAGATTCGAAGCCGCCGCGGACGGTGATATATTTCTTGACGAGATAGGTGATCTGCCCCTTTCCACGCAGGTGAAACTGTTGAGGGTTTTGGAGGAAAAAGTGGTGGAAAAGGTCGGCGATAACCAGCCGGTTCGAATCAACACAAGGATAATATCTGCGACAAATAAGGACCTTGGCAAACTGGTGGAGCAGGGGGCGTTCAGGGAGGATTTTTACTACAGGATAAATGTCATTCCCATCATGATTCCGCCGCTTCGTGAACGCATCAGTGATATCCCGCTGCTTGCCGAATCGTTTTTTAAAAGAATCCAGCTTAAAAGCGGGAAAAACATTCAGGGAATATCAAAAGAGGCCCTTAAACGCCTCATGGAGTATCCATGGCCGGGAAATGCCAGAGAGCTTAAAAGCGCCCTTGAATATGCGTTTGTCTCCTGCAAAAATGCCATGATCACCCCGGACGATCTTCCCCGGACCATCACCGCCCAGGAGAATCAGACGCGCATTGCAATGGCGATTGAAGAGGCGTCCGGGCCCAGCACGGAGACCGGTAGAGCCTTAAAAGACATCAATGAAATAAAAAAAGGGCGGCTAATGGATGCCCTTAGACAATCCGGCGGCAATCAGTCCGAGGCGGCAAGACGGCTTGGCATTTCAAGAACGAGTGTGTGGAGCCAGATAAAACGGTTTGGGATTAAACTTTCTGAAATTTGATATGCCAAAGACTATCGGGCTGTGGCATGTATTTTGCTTTTTCACTTACATCGAGGGTAATTGGCAAAAAATACCTCCATTTGCTGTGTGACACCACTCTCATCCTTAAGGAGCCCGGCTCGAGCACGAGGCCTTCAGGCCGGGCTTCTTTACCTTCCTGATATAAGCTCATCTATTTTACGCTTGATATAATCGGCGAGTTCTTCAAGCTTTTCCGTCGTGACATTTGGAATGTCACTGGAAAGAGCCTCTATTTCCGACTCACCCAGGCCGATGGTTTTGTTGACCATAAATGTATCCACTTCGCCGTCATCAAGCAAAAGACCGCAAGCACCGACTGCGCCGACAAAATCATCGTCATGGAAAATGGGCACGACAAGCTTGACCAGTCCTGCGTCACACTCTTCAATCACTGGCTCACGGGTGTTCATGGCCATCGCGGCAATGTTCATATGTGCCACCGCACAGATGAAACTTTGGCCCTTGTCGCTGTCCTTGACAACAGGACAAAGCCGGTTTACCCATTGCTTATGATCCGTAATCCTGTATCCATTCGTATCGAACACATTGCTATCCAGTCCGGATTTGTCACAGATTTTTTTTTCCAGTTCCAGCCATTTTTCGAGAGGTAAGATTTCCGTAAGCCTCATTTATAGAACCCCATAGTATTGAATTATGTGCCGTTTATGTGTTAACTACGTCACAATAAATTATTTGAAAGTATTTTTCAATTGTCATATATTAATAATTCAACCGCATAATGAAGAAGAGCGAACGCGTTAAAAGAATAGTGCGAACACTGAAGGCCCTGTACCCGAATGTCGAGACACCGCTTTTGCATAAAACACCTTTTCAGCTCCTGGTATCGACCATCCTTTCGGCCCAGTGCACGGATCGCCAGGTTAACTCGGTGACGCCCGCCCTGTTTAAAAAATTTTCTTCTCCGGAAGAACTGTCAAAAGCAAAGCCAAACGAGATAGAGCGCATTATATATTCCACGGGGTTTTATAAAAATAAGGCCCGACACTTAAAACGCTGCAGCCGTGCATTGCTTGAAAAACACGATGGCAACGTCCCCGACACCCTTCATGATTTGGTGAAGCTGCCCGGCGTTGGGAGGAAAACCGCCAATGTTGTGCTGGGGGCATCGTTCGGTATTCCGGCGATGGTTGTGGATACCCATGTGGCAAGGATTTCAAAACGCCTTGAGCTGACAATCCACACCGATCCAGTAAAAATTGAATCAGACCTTGAAAAAGTGATTCCTGAAAAGGAATGGAACGATTTCTCCCTTCGGTTGATTTTCTTTGGACGGGCCGTATGCACTGCAAGAAAGCCGGGCTGCCCCGAGTGCCCGCTGAATGATATTTGCCGTCAGGTCACACCCGGATATTAGATTCGGCTAATTATTCAAAAAGGAAAGAATATATGGAAATCAAACAGTTTAGATATTCGGCAGACAATCTGGCGTATCTTGTTTATGATGAAACCCGGGCCGTGGCAATCGATCCCGGTGCGGTGAATGACATCCTGGCATTTCTGCGTCAAGCCGGCATTCAGCTGAAATATATCGTAAATACCCATACGCATCCTGACCACACGACAGGGAACGGTCCGTTGGTTAATGAAACCGGCGCTCAGTATTTAGATATGGACACGCTCATGAATAAAAAAAGCATATCTCTTCCCGGCGGCAGTATATCCGTTCATCATACGCCCGGGCATTCCCCGGATTCCGTTGTGTTTTATTTTGACAATGTGCTGGTGGCGGGGGATACGCTTTTTAATGGAAAGGTCGGCAGGTGTTTTACGGGGGACCTGAAGGGGTTTTTGTCATCGATAAAATTCATCATGTCCTTTCCCGATGACACCGTTGTCTACAGCGGCCATGACTATGTCCTGGAGTATATGGAAACAGCAAAAGCCATTGAGCCGGATAACAACGCCGTGGAAGAATTCATCTCCAGATACAACCCCGGCCATGTTTATTCCACTCTCGCGGAAGAGTTCAGGATAAACCCCACGCTGCGCTTCAATACCAGGGAGCTTATTGACATTTTAAAAGCAAGGGGGCTTCCGGTTGCCACGGAATATGACCGCTGGCAGTCCGTCATGTCAATCGTGTAGCTGAAAACGTTCCGGGGATTAAAACCAATAATAATTAAGGAGAGTTCAGGATGACAGACAGGCTTATTATTATCGGGGGTGTTGCAGGCGGTGCCACCGCCGCGGCCCGTGCCCGAAGACTTAACGAGAAGGCGGAAATTATCCTGTTTGAACGGGGCGAATATATTTCTTTTGCCAACTGCGGCCTTCCCTACTATCTCGGAAAGGTAATCAAAAAACGGGAGGATCTTCTCGTGACCACGCCGGAGGACCTTTCCCGGCGCTACCGGGTGGATGTCAGAACGTTCAGTGAAGTCATGGCCATTCACCGAGACAGGCGGGAAGTGGAGGTAAAAAATACAAAGACCGGCGATATCTATAATGAACCCTACGACAAAATAATTCTTTCACCGGGTGCGGAACCCATAAGGCCTCCACTTAGGGGGATAGATCTCGACAATATTTTTTCCGTCAGAAATCTGTCGGATATAGACCGCATCAAACAACTGGTTGACGAGGTCAGGCCCGAGAAGGCGGTGGTTGTCGGAGGAGGCTTCATCGGGTTGGAAATGGCTGAGAACCTGGTCAGAAGAAAAGTGACCGTTACCATTGTGGAGAAAATGAACCAGGTTATGACGCCGTTGGATATTGAAATGGCGGCAATCGCACAGAGCCACATGGAAAAGAAAGGCATCACTCTTTTGCTTGGAAACGGTGTGGAGGGCTTCGAGAAATCTGAAAAAGGACTCCGGGTACTTACGGAAAAGGGAGGCGGCCTGGATTGTGATCTGGTTATTCTGGCCATCGGGGTGCAGCCGGAAAACCATCTGGCTGTAAATGCAGGATTAGGTGCCGGTGAAGGGGGCGGTATCCGGACCGATGGCCTTATGAGAACCGAGGACCCGGATATATTCGCCGTGGGCGATGCAGTGGAGGTCCCGGAATATATTACGGGAAAGCCGGTGATGATACCCCTTGCGGGACCGGCTAACAAACAGGGGCGAATTGCCGCTGAAAACGCAATGGGACGGGGGACCCAGTACAGGGGGTGCCTTGGAACGTCCATCGTCGAAATATTTAATCTGGCCCTTGCCCGCACCGGGCTGAATGAGACGATGCTGAAGAGCGGGAACATGGCCTACAAAAAAAGCTATACTACATCCGTGTCCCACGCGTCTTATTATCCCGGGGCGGAAGATTTGACCATCAAACTGCTTTTTTCTCCTGACGACGGAACCGTTCTCGGGGCGCAGATAGCGGGATTCAAGGGCGTGGACAAACGTATTGATGTTATTGCCACAGCCATTAGGGGAAAAATGACCGTCTACGATCTCGAGGAGTTGGAACTGGCCTACGCGCCGCCTTTTTCGTCGGCCAAGGACCCGGTGAATGTGGCCGGATTTGTAGCGGCCAATATCCTGAGAGGCGATTTGGAAACCATACACTGGGACGAACTCGGGTCCCTTGACCGGGAGCAGCACGTTCTGATTGACCTGAGGACAGCAGGCGAAATTAAACGGCACGGTGCCGTCCCCGGGAGCAGGAATATCCCCATAGATGATTTGAGGGGTATGCTGAGTGAACTGGACAGGAACAAGACATATATTCTCTTTTGCGCCGTGGGGTTGAGAGGGTATGTGGCATACCGCATTCTGGTCCAGAACGGATTCAGTGCCAGGAGTTTCAGCGGCGGCCACTGGGTATATAAGCACGCGGTAAACTGAGGAGAGTTAAACATGTGCGGAATTTCCGGCATCATTAGCCCGTCCCTTTCGAAAGAAGAAATAACACGGGTGTTATCGAAAATGGGGGATCTGCAGCGTCACCGGGGGCCCGATGACAAAAAGGAGGCGGTCTATTCTTCGGGAGAGGTCAAAATCGGTCTCGGGTTTGTAAGACTGTCCATTCTTGACCTTGATACCGGTATGCAGCCCATCGTGTGTCCCGAGGACGGTTCCGCCATCATTTGCAACGGGCAGGTGTATAACTACCTTGAACTGGCCCCTCACGTCGCCGGAGAAGAATTTGTCTCAAAAGGGGACATCGAGGTGGCCCTTCATTTGTTCAGAAAAAAGGGGCTGGATTTTCTCCAGTATTTGAACGGCATGTATGCCGGAGCAATATACTCTCCGAGGGATAAGAAACTGATTCTGTTCAGGGACCGCTTCGGCATTAAACCCGTCTACTATGCCGACCTATCGGAGACATTTGTTTTTGCATCGGAGATCAAACCTGTTTTATCCGCCGTGAAAATCATCACGGGAACGGCGCCTGAGCTGAATGCCGACGGTCTTTCCACCTATTTCACGTATCGCTATCTCCCGGGTGAAAAGACCATGTTCAAGGGCGTCCATCGCCTGGCTCCGGGATCCTTTCTGGACTATAACCTGTCCGACGGGCACGTTTCCATCCACAGATACTGGCAGTACCGGCTGGATAATGTGGATAACCGGATGTCAATTGATGATGCCGCGGAGAAGCTGACCGGTCTTTTTGATGATGCCGTCAAGATACGGCTGAGGGCGGATGTGGAGGTGGGGTCGTTGTTAAGCGGCGGGATTGACTCTTCTGCCGTGGCCTCCATTGCTTCCGAAACGCATCCGGCCATCCGATTGTTTACTATTTTTTTTAACGAGAAAAAGTACAATGAGCTGCCTCAGGTCCAAAGGTTCCTGAAGGCAAAGGAAAGCAGGTTTAAACATGCTGCTCATACCGTGGGCCTTTGCAGCCGGGACACCCTGGGTAGGCTTCCGGAGATTATTCGGGCATTGGAAGAGCCGATTTCTTTAGGAACCATCCTCCCCACCTACCAGATATGTAAAATGGCGGCGGAACGCGTAAAGGTAGTATTAACAGGCGAGGGGGCGGATGAGATTTTTGCCGGTTATCGTAAATTCCTGGTTGAGTCTGCTGCCGCTGAATATCACCGCCTGTCGTCCGACGGGCAAAGAGAAATGGAGGCGGCCTATCCCGAGCTGAAGGCATATCTTCCGGTCCGGCATGATGACCCTGTAAAGCGCTACATACAAAGTGAGATGCTTTTTAGCCCGGACGAGCTGAGTCGGCTTCTGGGAAAGGATGTCGGCGAAGTGATTTTCCCGGAGGATGCAAGACCCATTTTTTCAGGACAAGAGCACCCGTTGAACTCGGCCATAGCAATGGAAAGCCGGGCCAGATTGCCGGACTATGTAATTCTTCGATTGGATAAGTTGTCCATGAACCATTCCCTTGAAACCAGAACGCCTTTTCTGGATTTTCGCCTGGCTGAATTTGCAGCCACGCTTCCTCCGGAGCTTAAAGCCAACCTTGACAGGGGAAAGGAAAAATATATTTGCAGCGTTGCATTTGAGCGTGGCGGCATCCTGGATGCCTCAACATCAGTAAGGAGAAAACAGCCGTTCACCATTCCCCTTGCGGAATGGTTGTCGGAACCCCGCCTGTTGCCGGATTTCATTCAAGAGATTTTTTTCGGTGATACATTAAACAGGCATGGAATACTTAACCCGCATCTGATAAAGACGGATGTGAATAATATTTCAGCACATGATATCGGTCCGGATACGCTGGTATCAAATGCAGACAGGGTATTCTCAATTATCATATTTTCATTGTGGTACGAGGAATTTTTTGCTGACGGTGTCACCGGCCTAAAATGATAAGACGAGGCCGGTAAAAGGAAGAATAAATGAAAAAACCGGAGACGCACGACGAGCTGGTTCAGATCTATTCCGGCCTGTTGCTTGACCATATCACCGGAACGTTTCCGTCCGGCAGTCGAACATTCGGTTTTGAATATGAGTTTCTTCCGGAAGACCCCTTGGATTTGTCAATAATGAAGAAGCTTTATGATTTTTTGCCGGAGAATGGTTTTCAAAAAGAGGGGGAGTGTTACCGGCATGACAGTGGAATGAGCATTACATTTGAGCCGGGGGGACAGATCGAATACAACAGTGTCCCTCTTCTTCCGGATGATACGAAAAGACTTGAGACATCTCTTGATATCATTTCAAGGACCAACGAAAGGATACGAAGCGGCCTGGGTATTACCTATATCCCTGTTGCCTATATCCCGGGGAGGGCCGACACCCCGCTGTGCTTAGACTCAGAGAGATACCGCCTCCTCCATGAACGGATGTCTCTCAGCGGCAGGCGGGGAAAGGAAATGATGAAAGCCAGTGCATCGATTCATCTTCATGTGGTCATTCGAAGCCCGGAGGAGCTGGTTCCCGTCTTTTTAAAACTTTGCGGGCTTAGCGTGTCCGGCGGGTTTAAAATGGGTGAGGACCGGAGGGATATATGGAACCATACCGATCCCTCAAGGTGCGGTCTCCCTTATAAAAACATAGATACTGACTCAAGGCCGTCCGACCTGACCAGCGAACTGGTGAGCGTTGCCGCACATGCGCATATCCTCGAGGAGGATGTGCCTTTCTGGCAATCAAGCGATACCGGTTTTGAACGCTTTTTATATCATCTGACAACCATTTTTACTGATGTCAGGCTGAATAACAAGGGGCCTACACTGGAATTAAGAACGTTGGACAGTATGCCGGAGGAAAAATTCAGATTTATCTGGAACCGGTTTCTCGATGAATTGCGGTAAACCAGGATCCCGGGTGCCCTGAACAACTGTGGGAAGAGGACATTTGACTAAGTAATTGTAGTGGAGATAGAGCCGATGAAAAAAGTAACCGTCTATACGTCAGGGTCCTGTCCCTATTGTATTATGGCAAAAGAACTTCTGGAAGATAAAGACGTTGAAATAGAAGAGCGTCGAATCGATAGGGATCCAAAGTATATAGATGAAGCAATAGAACGAAGCGGTGGCCGCAGAACGGTTCCCCAGATTTTTATAGGTGACTACCATGTGGGCGGATATGATGACTTGTCCGCACTGGATGACAAAGGTGAACTGGACGACCTGCTTACACCGTAAACCTGTTCCCGCCGCAATAGGCCTGGAACCTATTTTTTTTGTAGCAGGCGATGGTCATATCGAGCGATTGGCCGAGATCGACTGCGAGTGCTGTGGGGCGTGACATACCGATCAGAAACGTCAGCTCAGCCCTTGCCGCTTTTTGAACCATTTCATAGCTGATGCGGGAAGACAGCACACCGATTTTGGCCTGATGGAGATCACCCGACATGAACACCTTGCCAATGGCTTTATCCAGGGCATTATGCCGCCCGACATCCTCTGCGGCCGACATGATATTGCCGTTCCGGTCAAACACCAGGGCGGCGTGGGCGGCCTCGGTTTCTTCGTAAAGATTCTGGTTGTTTGAGATACTGTCAACGCATTCAATCGCCTGATCTGTGGATATGGTCATCTGATCCTTGCATGGCGTCATAATTTGCTGCATATCCGTTATGACTTCCTTT
>Ga0180435_10000826_pt1 | contig 32647 bp, 21 predicted proteins | sample SS_ome_3_FD_132467 | JGI IMG/M metagenome (GOLD analysis project Ga0180435, IMG submission 132467) | Hypersaline lake sediment archaeal communities from the Salton Sea, California, USA - SS_3_S_1 metaG | ecosystem: Environmental > Aquatic > Non-marine Saline and Alkaline > Hypersaline >... | reverse complement strand
AGCGGCTTCCAAGTGTAGTCGCCCGACGAGGACCGCCCGGGATCGTCGAGGTCCATGACACGTTTGCCGTCGATATCGAGGGTGATCCGTTTTCCCTTCACCTGAAGGGCGAAAACAAACCAGGTGTCGGGTTTTCCGAAGCTCGGCGCCGGGTATGAATGAAAGACGCTCTCGGCGTCGTAACGCTCGAACTTGCCGTGTTTCCAGTATTTTTGGAACGCTTCGCTCGTTCCGGTTCCGCCGAGGAACCGCAGGTTGCACGCGGGCTGGTGGTCGCGGAGGATGCCGACCGAATACATCTCGATGTACGGCCGGCCTGCGTACTCCTCCATGCTCGTGGCCTCGCGCTTCCAGGCAAAGATCGTGTCGGCACCGGAGGATTCCGCCGGGCGGGCGTGGAAGTAGATGATGGGGTTGTGGTGCGACTCCGCCTTCGCGCGGAACTCGTAGCGGCAGTTGCCGGGGAAGCGTTGCTTGCACCAGAGGACGGACATTGCGGTGGCGCGGCTCTTCGTGGTGACTTCCAGGTGGCTCGTTTCCTCCTCCCGACGGACCGCCATGTCGGCACCGCCCTCCACGGTCCAGCGGTCCTGCCACGTGTCGTCGCTGAAGTTTTCCTCGAAGATCAGTTTCCCTGTTCGGTTGCTGTCCATTTGCGTCATCCTCCCGGAAACACAGCCCGCACAAAAGACGAGCAGACCGACCATCAGCCCGCACACGATCCCGCACATATTCCGCGAAAGCATCATGGGATACCTCCTTACGTCCCGCGCCGGTTCGCGGCCATCGAACAAGGGCTTGTTCATTGTCCGCGCGATCCAATCGGTAACCGCGTCGGTAGCATACTCATACCAAACTCTCACGCACAGCGAAGGCGCCCCGGGACCACCGAGCGGATGCCCAAACGCGGGGTGTCTTCACGCGGCGACCGGCGCGAGGTCAGGCGAACTCCAGACAACGTTTCCGGTAGTGGAGGTAATCCTCGTAGCGGACCTCTTCGGGGACGCCGTGGTCGCAGGTGGGCACGTAGCCGCCGCGTTCCTTCATCGCCGGAAAAATCCGGTCAACCAGCCGGTCGATCGCATCCTTGCCGTTGGCCAGCTCGCGCTTGTCCACGCCGCCCTTGATGACCAGGTCAGGGTACTGGCGGCCTATCTCGACTACGTCGCATCCTGAAGCGACCTCGAACGGGCTCATGATGCTCATGCCGATGTCCCGGTACATGGATATGACGGGCCTGGCGTCGCCATCGGTGTCAACGTGGAAGAACAGCTTCCGGTCCGGGTCGAGCTGACGGCTCCGGACATTGGCGATAAGCTGTTGGTAGTAGGGGAACAGGAACTCCCTGATCATGTCCGGCGAAATCAGCGGCCCGTGGTTGTAGCAGATGTCCTCGCCGATGAAGAGTTCGTCGAACGTCACGTATTCCTGGTGCCTGGCGGTCACGGCGTCCGCCAGGTCCAGCCACGTTTCCATGCAGGCGTGGATGAGTTCCGGCTCGTCATGGAACTTGTACAGGACGTCGACGGGCCCCACAAGACTTCGGAGGTACATGTAGCCGCCCACCACGGTCTGCGTAATGATGTATCCCCCGGCGGCTTCGGCGACCGCATCCTTCATTCTCTTCTCGAAGCCCTCCCAACGCCCGGGCGAGGCGGGATCCATTCGCCATTTGCAGTTCTCCTCCCACGTCTTCATGTCCTTGACCGGATGCTCCATGTATTCCGGCATGAAGCCCGAGCGCCTGCCCTTGAAATACAGCACGTGGCGACCGACACCGTCCTGCACCACTTCGTAGTCGCCGCGATCCTCTATGACCCTGGTCTCGAAGGCCGGCACGAACCCGGCCTCGCACCAGCCGAGCCCGGCGAGCGTCACCTTTGCCCGGTCGTCATAGCCGAACAGCTTCCGGACATCGACATCCTCGGGCATGCCCTGCTCCTTCCAGCGGTCCAGGCAGTAGAAGCCGAATTCATCTTGGTAGAAGGGCGCGCCCGGCGTGATCGCGTAGGTGTCGCGCAGTTTCCGGACCGCGGGAGTCATTTGCTCCCGTGTAATGGATGGGCAACGTGATTTCGCGGCCAACAGTCAATCCTCAACAGCACACCCTCGCCGGCCTTCAAGAGGGCTTTCTTCGGTGCAGACTCAGCGTCCGCCTCCGGCTTTGTGGAATAAGACCTCCGGCGGTATGTCCTGTTTCTCGATGCCCGGGCCTTCCCAGGACACGGTCAGGCGTTCGTCGCCGTCCCACTCGAAGTAATCGGCCCTTATCGGATAGAGGCCCGGGGCAAGAGCAATTGATGCGCGCACTTCCCTGGCCGGATGGAAGCCGTAGTCGTCGATCATAAGTTTGCCCCCGATCCACAGGCGGAGGCCGTCGTCGCTTCTGATGACGAACGTATAGACACCCTCGGTGGACACCTTGATGTAGCCGGTGAAGCGGAATCCGAAGGAATCGTCCCGCTTGCGGTGGTTGATGCCGAATGACTCCGCGACCCCGTCGGCAACGGGCCGCAGAGAGTCAAAATCGGGCCTGTCCTCCCAGGGACCCTCGTAGTACTCGAAGCTCAGGCCCGGCGCGACGTCTCCCGGCTGTTCCTTCGGAGCCGGCCACACCTTCACCACGGCCAGGGTCGCCGTCGTGAATCCCGCCGCCCGGCCGTTGCCGAATGCCCTGGCTTTGACAGTGGTGGTCTCGGAGAGAATCAGCGGCTTCGTGTAGAGAGGCGAATCGGCCGTCGGTTCGCTCCCGTCGAGCGTGTACCGCACCTCGCGGCCGACGAGCGGCGTCCTCATCGGGACCGTAATCGTATCCTTGAAGAAATCCGCGTCCGCTTCAATCACCACGTCGGGATCCCTCGTCAGCCAATCCCGGACGGTCTGCCACGTCTCGGGCGTGGCCCTGTCGGCGGTCCAGAACGAGATGGCCGGGATGTCCAGTTCGTCTGCGATTGCCAGGTATGTTCCGGTGCTGGAGGGATCGGTCACGCGCAGGATATGAAGGTGCCGGTCCTTATCCGGGTAGATATAGTAATGGAAGGCCTCGTCGGACAGCCCGCCCTCCTTGATGATCTCGGTGGGGGCCACCGGGGGGGTGTTCCGCCACACTTCCCGTCCCAGGCCGGTCGCGAGGTCGGTGTCATACGAATAGGCCGGCAGGCCCATAACCAGTTTCTCGCGTGGCACGAACGTCATCCATTCCTGCATGATCTCCCGTGCGCGGCCGGGCATGGCGGTCGGTCGTGTCGGCAAGTCGCGCTCGGGCACGAGGCCACAGCACATCACGCGCACCTGGTCGCACACTTCGCCCAGCATCTCCGGGTCGTAGCGGTGTCCGGCGCCCGTGTCCGAGAGCGTGAGCGGGCCGACGGAGACGTTCAGTTTGCGGCCGGTGCGGTGCAGTTCTTTGGCCAGAGCGACGACGCAGTCCATGTATTGCTCGCGGTGCTCGGCTCCGAAACCCTCGTAATGCAGATCAACGCCGTCGGCGCCGACTTCTTCACATTGCTTCAGGATTTGCTTCGCCGATGCCTCGGCATGCCCGCCGGTGTCGAACATCTCGTCAGGTCTTCCGGTGACGGCGACATATACCTCGATGTCCGCCTTGTGGCAGTTGTCCACGAACTCCTTCGTCACCCGGCTGAGCATGCTGACCGAGGAGACCATGTCGGCATAGGGTTCTATCGCCACGTAGCCCCTGCGCCAGGTCCATGTTGAAATCTGGCGCCGTGCCTTGGCCGCGCCGAACGGCGTCGCATCGCCGGGCCACGGCGCAGGCGCCTGCCCCGAAAGTGCCGGTGCCTCGCGGACGCGTTCTGAACCCCACCCACAGCCGCAAACAGTCACGACAACAGCCAGGAGCGTTACGGCAATGCCCCTACGCATACTTGTTCCTCCAGGCAAGTCCGTTCGGTCGTCCGCGATTCACAGCAGGCATTTGCTCTCGTATATCTTACTCCTCCGGTGGCGTTGTCAACCGTGCAAACTGTAATTTCTTGTATGCTTGCGCAGGCGGTGGTCGTGTTCCGCAATTGTTGCAAGCCCGCCCGCATGCCGTCGGTGAGGCCTGTGTCACCGGGAAGCATCGCGCGCAACGCCCGTTCAGCGGACGTCTGCCGTCGCCGGCTTTCGGCGGTCGGTCCCGCGGTCACTTGGTCGAGCCGCGGGACTCCGGCGGTTATTTCGACAGGGGGATATCCTGAAGCGCGGCCAACGGGACGCGCACCATCTCGATGTCCTCCTTGTTCACCGAGTAGATGACCAGAAGGTCCTCGTCGATCAGGACAGACGCGGGGTACTGGAAACCGAGCGCCCTCCACCTGCCCTGAAACCGTTGAGGCGGCACGCCGTGTCGAATGATCCCGACGCGGTTGAAGACGGTCCCGTCAGCCGACAGGGAAATCGCCAGCGGGTCACGACCGGGGAAGCCGCCCTCAGCTTCGCGCCGGATGTTGTTTATCACGTAGACCGCGCCGTCGGGGAGCGTCCCGGCGTTGGCCCTTGAAGAGATATCGGGGAAGTCGGTGATGACGGGCGTGCTCCATGTGTTTCCGTCGTCCGGGCTGAACGACGCGTAGTTCCACCGGGACAAGTCGAGGTCGCGCCAGAGGCGCGTCCACGTGCCGTCGGAGAGCTTCCACGCATGGGTCGGTTCGCATTGCCGGTGTTCGTCGGCGGCGAGACAGTGCGTCGTGTCACACATGAAATCCCAGGTCGGAAAGTGTTCCGGTCGCGCCAGGTACGCGTTGATGCGTGCGGCCTGTTCTCTGAAATCGGGATGATCGCTTCCGGGATGGGCGGCGGCGCCCCCGGCCGGCTTTCGGGCCTCGGCGTGGAGCCAGAAGATTGGCCCGAAAGCCCCGTCCGGTGCAACCGACCGGGCCATGCGACCCAGGCCGGAGTATCCCTCGGCGATTGCGTAGAGCGTCCCGTCGACTTCCGCGAACCCGTTGGCACACAGGACCGAGACGACCTCGCCGCGGACCTCGTGCGACGGCGCGGGAAACAACTCGATCCAGTCCGTCCACGTCTTGCCCCGGTCGGACGAGCGGCGCAAAAGGGAGCGTTGTCCGGCGTCGTCTTCGTTCTGCCGGCCGTTGCTCCAGGTGGCGAACAGTGTGCCGCGAAAGCTGGTGATGTGCGCGTGGTGACTGTAGGTGCCTGATGTCTGTTGCGCCTCGTACAGTGTCGCCCTTTGTGTTGTCGCAACGCCCGGGAACCCGAGGTCGGTGCGACTGTTGTCCGAGTGTCCTATCCACCTGATCGCGGGGAAAGCCGTCATGTTTGCCTCCGGAGTTGAATGGCCGTCCGGGCCGCACGTGTGGCGCCGGGAAACGAAGTGAAGCAGTCGCCCGGCCCTCGGGATTCCCGCTTCCGGGAATGCGCCGTTATCCCTGTGGCTTGCCGGCGACCCCTTTGAGGAATCCGCGTTTGAAGTCGCCCGCGCCTAGCCCCTTGTATTTGTTGACGAACGCCTTGCCTTCCTGCTCGGATATCTCGTCGCCTCTCGCCGCCCTCTTCATCATCACCGCCGAATCACGGAACATGTTCCTCGCGCGGTTCGACATGTGGCGGCACTTCTTGAGCCCGCCAAGCCACGAGTAGAAGCGAATTATCCCCTTTGTTATGCGGTCCTTGTCCGCGTCCATCGCGTGCTCGTTGTCGCTCGCCGCGGCGGCCTTGGCCTTTTCGGCCAGCGCCATCATCGCCGCCGGGGTCATCGACTTGAGGAACTGCTTGACGTCGTCGGGCGGCCGCTGGCACTCGCACGTGTCGGACGCGTCGATCTCCCCCCGGGCGACGGCGCCCGTCTTGTCGACAAGGTCTATGGTCACGTCGTCAACGTCGCTGGGGAACGTCTCCAGAATGATGGAGCCCTGGAAGGTGTAGTTCCTTCCGCGCTTCCTGGGTTTCGCGTCGATGCTCACGCCTTCGTCGGGTTCCACCCTGAGGTCGAACGGCGCCTCGAACGAATCGGGCAGTGTGAAGGTGAACGGCACGTACTCCTTCTTGCCGGACCCCTTCGTCTTCTCCCAGTCGATGTCGACGGGCATTATGGTGAGCCGTACGTTCACTATGCCATGGCACTTGACGGAATCCTCTTCGTGGCTGAACGTGAACGTCGGGTGCGCGGCGTGGGCCTCGGTGGGGCGGAAGTCCACCTGTCCCCGTTCGACCCGCCAGAACTTGGGGTCGGTGAACGCGCCCATTCCGGTCACCCGCACGTTGCCGGCGTCGATGACCTCGAACGGAATCTCCGGGAACCTGACGCGCGACCACTGGCCGGTGTAGGCGGGCTTCGCGATGCTGACTTTGAGCCATTCGGAGCGCAGTGTGAACCGGCCGCGGCCGCTCAACATCCCCTGGTCGGTGTGAACGGTCGCGACGACCTGGTACTCGCCGAGTGCCCAATTCTTCGTGGTCGGCAGGGAGAGCGTGAGGCCCGACCGCCCGCTGTGCGGAAGCTCGGACGGGATGCTCTTCCCCTTGGGCGTGGTGACGACCCATTCGACGACGCCGATCTCGGCGCCGTCGGGGATGCCCGAGGATGCCACCTGGGCGACGAGGTTCACGCCGGGGTATAGGTGTTTCGAGGTTCCGCCGCCGGCGCGGCTGACCGTGACGGAGAGCGCCTCGCGTGGCGCGCTCTCGTCCAATGCGAGTGCGACCGTGACGGCGCTCGCCTCGCCCTCGGCCTTGACGACGGCCGCCCCGGGCTTGTATCCCTTGGCCGTGACCGTCAGGACTAGGTTCTGGTCGCGCAGGACGGTGACCACGGCCTTTCCGGCGCCGTCGGTCGTTGCGTTGTCGCCGCCCTTGGGGCCGGTGACCTTGGCGGTCGCGCCCTTGACCGGGTTTCCTTTCGCGTCCTGAACGCGGATGACGAGCGAGAAGACGGCCGTCTTGTCCTGGTCCTCCGGCTTGATCGGGTGGTACCAGCCGTCGGGGCCGAGTTGGTGGGATGGCTTGCCGTCCGGCCCGATGAGCACCTCGGGCAGTCCCTGAACGGTGCCGCCGGGCGCGGGCGGAGTGGCTGGCGGGGCGGCGCCGGGCGCGGGCGGAGTGGCTGGCGGGGCGGGTGGTTTTTCGCCTCTGTCCGGCGGGAGGGTGAAGGGGCCGCTGATGACGAGGACGGGCGTGCGCTGCCGGTCCCTTGCCGCATCGGCGATTCTCCTGGTGTCCTCGTAGGTTTGCTTGATGCCCATCAGCGTCGAGACGCCGCCGACGACGGTCGGGTCGATCTTCGTCACGAGCTTGACGGCCCCGTTCGTGGCGTTGACGACCTTGGCGCCGAGGACCGTGAGCTTCGTCGATGTCGATGCCCCGGACGCCATTATGCGGCCGATCGTCGCGCCCGACCCTTGGACGCCGGTCGGGCTCACGAAGACCGACGCGACGTCACCCGGCAGTTTGGCGACCGCGCCGCCGACCGTGGTGTAGTACCCCACGTTCTCGGGGTCCACCCACCCGATCTGCTCGCCGGCCTTCGTCACGAGCCACGCGCCGCCCTCATAGACCTTGCCCAGCGGCGACGGGATGTCGCCGTCGAACGGGTTGAACGAGTGGTTGCTGTCGCCCTGCAAATACGTCCGCGAGAGGTCATACGTGGTGTTCGATACGAGCGTGATGACGCCGTCGACCGCGTGGGCCGCGACGACGATGAGGACAGGCCCGGGGTTCGTCTGCCCCTCGGCCCCGCCCGCGGCCGCCAGGTTGGCCTGGCGCGACACGGCCCAGACCGGCGCGAACCATTCGGGCGGCTCCGGTATCTTGTCGCCCTGCATCTTGCCGTCCTCGCCGGTGAGCGGACGGTACTCCTCGACCAGCCGGGCGAGTTCGGGGAACGAATCCGGCGCGACGACCGCCTCGCCCGTCTCCGGCCGGCTGAGGAAGGTTATCTGCTGGCCCGTGTAGCCGAGCGGCCCGGCGCCGGGCTTGAGAATCTTGCCCCGGTAGCGGAACGTCGAGTAATAGACCGTCTCGCCGGCGTCGTCGAGCAGAAGGTATCCCTTGAAGCCCATCGTGAAGGTGACGCCGCTCGCCTTGTGCGTGACCTTGCCGAGGTCGCCCTCGAACTCGGCGAGGAAGAAGTCGCGCCCCCTCGCCTGAACCGTGCGGCCGGCGTACCGGACGAGGCACTCGGCCTCCGCGGGCACGAGGCCGGTGTGAGCGGAGTCGACGACCGCGAAGCGGCTCTCCCAGTTCCCCGGCTCCAGGCGCCGCTCGGGGTCGATCTGCGCCATCGCCGCGTTGGCCTGGTCAGCCAACAGCGAATGGCCCTCGGCCATCGACACGCGCTCGGTGTCGGGGTCACGTCGCATCGAGAAGCCCCTGACGCCCTCGAGCATCTGTGTCGTCGAGGGGTCGGTTCCCTCCGCCGTGTGGAGGAAGGCGTTGGGCTTGAAGCAGTAGCCGACCTGCCCGTCCGCCTCGTCCGTGCGCTCGAAATCCGCGACGTTCACGAGCCGGAGCCAGTACGCGCCGTCGCCGTCCGCCTTGAACTCCTCGATGGTGAGGAACTGCTTCGGGATGGGCACGGCCGATTCCGTCAGGTTCGTCCGGAACCGTGGCTCCATCATCGAACAACCCAGGGGCGCCGTCGCCGCGGCCAGCAGGACGAGGCCCCACGCGCACGCGCGGCGGGCGAACGGCAGGAAAGGGCTCGACGACTTGCCGTGATAACTCATGGTATTCGCCTCCTCAGAACGTGGCCGACCGGACGACACGGACTCCCTTCGTCCCGGCATCCCCCGGGACTCCGGCCCAAGTGGATAGTACCCCATGACCGCCCGGCCCGCAAGCCATCTTTTGCCGGCGCGTCGGTTGGCGGGAGGGGCATGGGCGAGAAGGTGCGCACGCTGGAGAAAGTCCAACCGGGTGATGGGGCGGTGTTGGCTAACCCGCGCCGCCGAGCGACCGAAACCATGTTTCGCGAATCCCATGGCCGGATGCCCGCCCGTTCCATGATTTTCTTGATTGCGCTCCGCAATCCCATACAATAGAGTCACAACTCGGTGGTTGTTTGTTGCTTTATGGTGCAGGAGGTCCACAAGTGAGCGACACACAGGAATACCCGGCGGTCTGGCTCCAGCTCGCGGCGTGCTCGGGTTGCGCGGTCTCTGTTCTCAACACCGTCGCACCGGACATCCGCAACGTACTGATTGACGAGATAGTGCCGGGCAAGCACGTCAACCTGCGGTTCCATCCAACCATCATGGCCGGCTCGGGCGAGGCGGCGCTGGAGGTCGCGTTCGGCGGCCTGCCCGAAAAGGGCTACCTCCTCATCTGCGAAGGGTCGGTGCAGACCGCGGAGGGCGGCGCCTTTGGCGGCGTCGGCGAACTCGATGGCGAACACATCACCGGCCACCGTAAGGTGCTCGACCTGGCGCGGGACGCGATGGCCGTGATCGCCATCGGCACGTGCGCTTCGTTCGGCGGCATCCCAGCGGCCGGGCCGAACCCGACCGGGGCAAAGAGCGTCAAAGAGGTCCTCGACGAGGCGGGCATCAGCGTGCCGGTCGTCAACATCCCCGGCTGCCCGCCGCATCCCGACTGGTTCGTGGGCACGGTTGTGAACGTCCTTCTCCGCGGCCTGCCCGGACCGGACGTGCTCGACGAGCTCGGCCGGCCGCTCTTCTACTACGGCCAGCTCATCCACGAGAACTGCCCGAGGCGGGCGTACTTCGACGCCGGCAAGTTCGCAAAACATTTCGGTCAGCCGGGGTGCCTCTACGAACTTGGCTGCAAGGGACCGATGACCTACGCCGATTGTCCCAAGCGTCAATGGAACGACGGCCAGAACTGGTGCATCGGCTCCGGGAACCCGTGCATCGGCTGTGTCGAGCCGTTCTTTCCCGACGGGTTCGACCCTCTTTACAAAAAGATAAGCGAAGAGCGCCTCGGGCGCTTCGTCGTCCGCACCAAGGAGTAAGTGCATGAAGAAGATCGTCATCGACCCGGTGACCCGCATCGAGGGGCATCTCAAGATCGAAGTGACCGTCGACGCCGGCGAGGTCAAGGAGGCCCGTTGCGGCGGCACACTCTTCCGCGGCTGGGAGATAATCCTCAAGGGCCGCCACCCGCTCGACGCACAGCGCATCACCCAGCGCGTCTGCGGCGTCTGCCCGACCGCGCACTGCACCGCCTCGACGTTCGCCCTCGATCAGGCGTTCGGCATAATGGACAAGGTGCCGGACAACGGCCGCCTCCTCCGAAACCTCATCTTCGGCAGCAATTTCCTGCAGTCCCACATACTGCATTTCTACCACCTTGCCGCGTTCGACTTCGTCGACGTTACCGCGGTCGCAGGATACGACGGCGAGGACGACGACCTCCGGTCCATCAAGTCGTTTATCGACCGCGGAGCGCTCGGGCCTTTCGTGCCGAGGTACGAGGGTGACTATCGCCTCTCCGCCGACGCGAACCGCCGCCTGACCGCGCACTACGCCCAGGCGCTGCGTGCGCGGCGCATCGCGCACGAGATGCTCTGCATCTTCGGCGGCAAGATGCCGCACAACGCCACGATAATGCCTGGCGGCAACTCCGAAGTCCCGACGATGGACAGGATATCAACGTTCCTCGGCAAGCTCAACCAGGTGCGGGCGTTCATCGACAACCGGTACATCCCCGACGTGCTCGCGGTGGCCAAGGCATACGCAGACTACGCGGGGGTCGGCCATGGACCGGGCCTCTATCTGTCGTACGGCGCGTTCCCGCAGGGGGCCGAGCCGGTCGACGTGTGCGCGCGCAACCGGATGTTCGAGCAGGGCGTACTCACCGAGGCCGGCAAGATCGAGGACGTGGACGTGGCCGCGATAACCGAGTCCGTGGCGAGCTCGTGGTTCGCGTCCCCGAGCAACCTGCACCCGTCCGAAGGCGAGACCGAGCCGGACCCGCACAAAGACGGCGGCTATAGCTGGCTCAAGTCGCCCCGGTACAAGGGGCGCGCCGCCGAGGTGGGCCCGCTCGCACGCGCCATGCTCGCCTACAAGCGCGGCAGACAGCCGATCAAGGGAATGATTGATTCCGTTCTGAGTGAACTCGGCGCCGGACCCGAGGCGCTGCCCGGCGTGCTCGGGCGTCACGCCGCACGGGCCATCGAGACCAAGGTCGTGGCCGACGCAATGGTCGACTGGCTGATGCAGCTCAAGCCCGATGAGCCCGTCTGCGCCGAATGGACCGTGCCCGAGGAGGGGGAGGGCGCCGGCGTGACCTGCGCTCCGCGCGGTGCGCTCGGACACTGGATCACGATCAAGAACGGCGTGATAGATCGCTACCAGTTGGTCGTGCCGACGACGTGGAACGCCGGGCCGCGTGACGAAACCGGCCAGCCCGGCCCATATGAACAGGCGCTCGAAGGCACCAAGGTCAAGGACCCCGAGAACCCGTTCGAAGTCGTCCGCATCATTCGGTCGTTCGATCCGTGCCTCGCCTGCGCAGTGCATGTGATCGACGCGCGGGGCAACGACCTGCGGAGGTTCCGCGTTGACTGAACGGCGGATGGTCGTCATCGGATGTGGCAACATCCTGATGCGTGATGACGGCCTCGGTGTCCGGGCGATCGAGCGGCTGGCCGGGCAGGGCGTGCCCGACGGAGTCGAGTTGATAGACGCCGGGACGGCACTGATCGATGTGCTGCCCGAGCTCGCGGGCGCGGGGCGGGGCGTTCTCGTCGACGCGATCCGCGCGGGCGGTGAGCCGGGCGCCGTTTATCGGCTCCCGCTCGACGAGCTTAAACAAAGGATCGAGACACAGGGCACGCAGTGCTCGTTGCACGATGTCGAGTTGCGTGAGGCGATCAACATCATGCGGCTCGAAAACATGGGGCCGGCCGAAATCGTGGTCATCGCGATGGAACCGGCTGTCGTCGATATGGGAATGGAACTGAGCGAACCGGTCGAGCGGGCGTTGCCGAAGTTGCTTGATGCCGTTATGGCCGAGGTTGTCGGACCGAAGGAGTGACCAGTTATGATTCTGACGGAACGTAAGCCGGCGGACGAGATAATCGCCGGTGTCGGCGACAAGGTGTTCATTGTCGGCTGTTGCGGCTGTCCTATCGGAGCCGACACGGGCGGGCCGGAGCGCCTGAAGGAACTCAAGGCCGAACTGGAGTCGGCGGGCAAGACGTGCCTCGGCTCCTGTGAAATCGACTTCCTCTGCAACAAGGCGCTTGTCGGCATTCGCCTCGCCCGGCAGGCCGACAAGCTCGCCGCCGCCGACACCCTGCTCGTCGTCTCCTGCGGCATCGGCGTTCAGGCCGTCGGCAACATGACCGACGGTTTTGTGTTCCCCGCGCTCAACACCATCTCGGTCGGCGGGTACCAGGGCCTCTTCCCGTCGAACGAACGTTGCCAGGAGTGCGGCGACTGCATGCTCGGCGCAACGGGCGGGCTGTGCCCAATCGTGCTGTGTGCCAAGAGTCTCGTCAACGGCATCTGCGGCGGCGAGAAGGATGGCAAGTGCGAGGTCGGCGACGGCCGGCCCTGCGGCTGGAAAATGATATACGACCGATGCAAGGAGCTCGGCACGCTCGACCGGCTCAAGGAGTTCATGGCCCCGCTCGACCACAGTAAGCAGGACATCCCGAAGGAGCTCCGCACCACCATCCGCTGGGCGCTCGAATGCGAAGCGGCCGCCGACGTTCAGGAGGAGAAAGAATGACCCTGCGCGAAGCGCTCGAAACACAGGATATCGTGTTCACCGGCGAGATAGGCCCGCCCAAGGGAATCGACTGCCACGAGCTTTGGGAAGAGGCCGAAGACTTCCGCGGCCGCGTCACCGCCGTCAACGTCACCGACATCCAGAGTTCGGTGATGCGCGTCTGCTCGCTCGCCGTGTGCATCAAGCTCAAGGAGATGGGGATCGAGCCCGTCATCCAGATGGTCTGCCGCGACCGCAACCGGCTCGCGCTCCAAGCCGACCTGCTCGGCTCCTCGATCTGGGGCATCGAGAACGTCCTCGCCCTCACCGGCGACCACATCCGCCTCGGCGACCACCCCGCGGGCAAGCCGGTCGGCGACCTCGACTCCGTTTCGCTCCTCCACGTCATCCGGACGCTGATGGGCGGGAAGGACCAGGCCGGCAACCGGCTCGACGGCGCCTGGAAGAAGATCAAACTGCCGCCGCCCGAAGACGGCTCCAAGCCCAAGAAGAAGTTCAAGTACGAAGGCCCGATTCTCGAGAAGTGCCCCAAGTTCTTCCCCGGCGCCGTCGTCACGCCCTGCGCCGACCCGCTCGAGCCACAGATCATCAAGCTCGAAAAGAAGGTCGAGGCCGGAGCGAGGTTCATCCAGACACAGGCCGTTTACGACGCGAAGCAGCTCGAGAAGTTCATGAGCGCCGTCAGCCACATCGACGTCCCCATCCTCGCCGGGCTCGTCATGCTCAAGAACGTCGGCATGGCGAAGTTCATGAACGCGAACGTCGCCGGCGTCTTCGTGCCCGACGACGTGATGAAGGAGATGGCCGACGCGCCCAAGGGCGACGAGAAGAAGGTCAGCGCCGACATCGCCGCGCGGCTCATGCGCGAAATGAAAGGGATGTGCAAGGGCTTCCACCTCATGCCGCTCGGCTGGTCGAAGCCGGCCGTCCGCGCCATCGAGGCCGCCGGCCTGAGCTAGCCCGCCGCGCCCGGCACTATGGATGATCCGCGAATACTCGTCATAAGGCCCGGTGCGCTTGGCGACACGGTCGTCACCGAGCCGGTCGTCGCCGCGCTCCGCGCCGGATACCCCCAGGCGCGCATCGAACTGGCCGGGCGTACCGACTACCTGCCGCTTCTTCTCGGGCCGAACCTCGCCGACGCCTGCATCTCGGGCGACTCTTCCGGCCTCACCTCGCTCTTCGCCGCCGGCCCGCTCAAACTGCCGCCGTGCGACATCGTGCTTGCGTTCCTGCCCGACCCCGACGGAGCTCTGCTCGCGCGGCTCCACACCTGTTCGGACGTAGCCGTCGTGTTCGACCCGCGGCCGGCGGAGGGCGTGGCCGTCCACATCGTCGACCACCTGCTCGGCGCGCTCGACCCGCTCGGCGTTCGCGCCGTCCGCAATCAGCCGCGCCTCGCGTGCGCCGGCGGCTGGCGCGATGCCGCCCGCGCGCTCCGGCCGCGCGGCGACTACGCCGCGATACACCCCGGCAGTGGCGGCCGCGCCAAGCTCTGGCGACCCGAAGGGTGGCGCGAGGTCGTCGCCGCGCTCGACCTGCTCGACGTCGTGATGACGGCCGGCCCGGCCGATGAGCGCACCGTCACTGACGTCCTCGCGCAAGTCGGCGGCTCTTCTCATGTCAGCGTCGTGCGCGACCGGCCGGTCACGACGGTCGCCGGACTGCTCGCGGGTGCGAACTTCTTCCTCGGCTGTGACTCGGGCGTCGCTCATCTCGCGGCCGCGCTCGGCGTGCCGACCGTCGCGCTGTTCGGCCCGACCGACCCCGGCGTCTGGGCGCCGCGCGGTCCGGCCGTGCGCATCCTGGCGGGGTCGGGCTCGTCGACGGGCGCAATTCCGCCCTCCGACGTGCTCGCCGCCGTTCGTTCCCTCCGCGGAGCTGTCGATTGAAGCCCGTCAGGTCGTCGCGGCCCGCTTCCTCATGAGCGCGGCCGCCGTCTTGATGCCGTGTGCCATCAGGTACGCCGTGATGATGAACAGCACGATGACGGCTATCAGGAGAGTCGTGTTCTGCATAAGCTGTGTCTGCCGGCCGGCGCCCTCCGCCGGCAGGTTCGCCAGGGCGGTCACGTACTTTCGGAAGCAGAGGACGAGACTCGCCACGGTGGTAACCAGCATCGCGAGGCCCGGCACGAAGATGTTCCAGACCCTCTTTCCGTTTCGGAGAAGCCAGAGCGTGCCGAGCAGAAGGACCATCGCCGCGAGCAGTTGGTTCGCGGTTGCGAAGATGTTCCAAAGCGCCCCGAGCCCGGCGGAGAACGCGAACAGGAGCGTCAGGCCCACGGCGAGGCCGGAGTTCACCCAGTAGTGTCCCAGCACGGCGCCCAGCGTTCCGCGCCACCCGCTTGGCGGTGCGGTCGCCGGCTGTCTTTCCTCGTCGACGTCCACGCGGGTCGGCACGCCGCCGGTCCCCGCCGGTTCGACCTCTGCGGACGGCTCCAGCGGCTGTTCGGTCCTCAGCACCACCTTCCAGATTTCCTCGAGTAGATATCGGATGAGCCGGACCGCGGTGTCGAGGGTCGTGACCAGGAATCCTTCGAGCAGGATCATCCCCGCGACGGCGCCGACCGCGATCTGAATGCCGAACGCGTTGTGGGCCGCGTTGCCGACGGCCATAGCGAACCCCAGTATCCAGTTGCTGTCCGTGCCGAGCGAGAGCACCTTCGGATGCACGTCCGACAGGTAATTCGTCTTCGTCAGCCCGGCGACCATGATGGCGATGACGCACGCGGCGAGGAAGCTTTCGAGCATCATCGCGCCGTACCCGACCTGGCGCGCGGCCGGCTCGCGCCGCAACTGCTTGCACGTCGTCCCGCCGGCGCAGAGACTGTGGAACCCGCTGACCGCCCCGCACGCGATGGTTATGAAGAACACGGGCCAGAAGAATCCCAGCGCCCTTCCGCCCAGGCCCAGTGAGAACGCGGGCATCGGGTCGGCGGCCGCGGCCGGGCCGCCTCCTGCGAACCCGCCGACGAGGACCGTCGCAATCAGCACGAGCATCCCGACGTAGAGGATGTGGACGTTGATGAAGTCGCGGCTCTGCAGAAACAGCCACACCGGCAGGCCCGCCGCGAGCAGGACGTACCCCGCCAGCAGGAGCTTCCACGTCGCGGGCGCCAGCGTGACCGGGTGCCTGAGCCCGATCGTGATGCTTACGGCGCAGATGATGACCGCAAGCCCCGAGCAGAGCCAGACGTTGATGCGCTTCTTGAGGTACATCCAGCCCAGGAGTGGCGCAAGCGCCGTGATGACGATAACGCTCATCGACGCGATGCCGCCGATGACCACTTTCCGACCCTCGTCGGTGTCCGCGACGCGGAACCACGTCTGCGCCTTCGCCAGGTCCAGCCGGTCGAACGGGACCATGCTCGTGAGAGCGGCCGCCGAGGAGTTCAGGAACGTCGCGCACACGAGCGCCAGAGCCAGCACGACGAAGATCATGAGAGCGACAAAGGGCCCGTCGCCGAGGATGCGGCGCGCGACGGTGACGACGGACTTGCCGCCCTCGCGCGTCGCCATGTACGTCGCGAGATAATCGTGCACGGCGCCGATGAGCACGCCGCCGAACACCACCCACAGGAGCGCGGGCACCCAGCCGAAGCACAGCGCGATGACCGGCCCGATGATGGGGCCAGCGCCGGCGATCGACGCGAAGTGATGCGCGAACACCACGGGCGTCGGCGTCGGCACGTAGTCGCGCCCGTCGTCGATGAGCGTCGACGGCATCCGGCGGGCGGGGTCCTCGCCCCACAGCCGCGCGAGCAGATTGGAATAGAGCCGGCCGCCGATGCCCAGGACCAGCGCCGCAGTAATGACGATAAGGAGAGGGGTCATCGTCGCCTCCGAAACGCGCCGGCCCCGGCATTTCTGCTTTTCCCGCATTTGATTTTGGAAAAGGCCCGGACGGATGTCAAGAGACTTCGGCGTTTGAGGGGGCTAGCCGGGTTCGACGTGTTCTTTGCTTGACTAGCCATTCGCCTCTGGCTATCATTGAACTCGATGAGGAAAGGAACGTGCCCATCCGGAGCGGGTGGGCATCACCGGCCCCGCTTGAAGCAGTCATGCAAGAGAGCATTACTATCAACGACGAGTTCGACCCAAACAACACGGTCACGCTCTACGAGGGAAGTTGCCTCGATCTCCTGTCTGCGATACCGGACGAATCCATCCACCTGGTCGTGACATCCCCACCGTACAACATTGGCAAGGAATACGAGACGCGCCTCGACCTGGACGACTACGTGGCCCAGCAGAAGGAAGTCATTACCGAGTGCGTCAGGACTTTGCATACGAGGGGGCACATCTGCTGGCAGGTCGGCAATTACACAGAGAAAGGGGCGATTGTCCCGCTGGACACGGTGCTTTTTCCCATCTTCAAAGAGTGCGGAATGACGATGCGCAACCGCATCATCTGGCACTTCGGCCACGGGCTCCATTGCAGGAAAAGATTCTCCGGCAGATACGAAACGATAATGTGGTTCACGAAGTCCGACGACTATTACTTCGACCTCGACCCCGTGCGCGTGCCGCAGAAATATCCCGGCAAGCGCCACTTCAAGGGGCCCAAGGCGGGCGAGTTTTCGTGCAACCCGCTCGGCAAAAACCCGGGCGACGTGTGGGCGATTCCGAACGTCAAGAGCAATCACGTCGAGAAGACGGCTCATCCCTGCCAGTTCCCCGTCGAGCTTGTCGAGCGTCTTGTGCTGGCGATGACGAAGCCGGGCGATTCTGTTCTTGACCCGTTCCTGGGTGTGGGCACGACGATTGTCGCGGCCATCCGCCACGGGCGCAAAGGACACGGTGCGGAGGTCGTGCCCAAGTACGTCGAGGTGGCCCGGCGGCGGATACATCAAGCGGCGTCAGGTACGTTGGCTGTTCGACCTATGACAAGGCCAGTGCTTGATCCGAAGGAGTCAGGTTCGAGCGCGGCCAGGGCGCCGCGGGCGCTGGCCGACGCCACACAGGCAGGACTCTTCAGCCAGAAATAGGGGGGCAACGTGAAGATCGGCAAGATGCACTCTCACCTGAACGGGCTAGAATGGCTGATGGTTCACGAGCCCGCAATCTTGAAAGAGATCGAGGAAGTCATCACCGGCATCGACGCCGAGGCCCACAAGACGAAAGTCAGCAAGGAAAGAGGGATGAAGGGGCGCAAGCTGTACGCGCCCAAAGTCCTGAATGCACGCTTCAAGAAGGAGTTTGGAACCAAGCACTGGGAGGAAAGCAGGACCAGTTACTGGGTCACCGAGGATTACGACATCATTCGCAAGACGATGCACCTGCCCCCCGCACAGCAGAAGAAGGAAATCGAGGACGCGGGCAAGCGGCCGATCTTCTCTTACAATCAGACGGATTTCGTCAGGTCGAGGGTCGCGGTCGAAGTTCAACTCGGCAAGTACAGTTTCATCGCCTATGACCTTTTCGTGAAGCATCTGGCGTTCTACGTCGGCGACACAATAGATGTCGGTGTTGAGGTGCTCCCGATGAAAGCCATGCAGGAGCAGATGTCCTCCGGCCCCGGCTACTACGAGGGGGCGCTTTACGATCTGGCGCGTCAGGGGAGGGGCGTGCCTGGTGTCCCACTTGTGCTGATCGGTATCCTGCCGTAACGAAGTTCTCACATCGATATCTGGGGTGTGTCGTTTGCGCAATGGCTTTCCCCCATCCTTGCTCTGCGCGGCCGCGGGGGATATAATCTTCCCCGATGGACCTCCTTGCCCCAATGGTTCGCAGCCGCGAACTGGGAAGGGTTATCGAGGGCCTGGCGACTGCGAGAAACGGGGTGGTCCCGCGGGTGCGTGTCGGCGGGCTCTGGGGCTCATCGTGCGCCTGCTTCGCGGCGGCCCTTTCGAAACAACTGCCCGCCGGCCTCCTCGTCATCACGCCAAGCGTCGAAACCGCCGATGAGTTCGCGTCGGACTTCCGCCTCTTCTCCGACGCACGGCCGATGCTCTTCCCCGCCTGGGACATCCTGCCCGACGACGAGGAGCTGATCAACCACGAGATTTTCGGCGACCGGCTCGGCGTGCTCCGGACGCTCCTCTTCCAGCGCGACGAGCCCGACGAGGCGCCCGAGATCGTCATCGCGTCCGCGCAGGCGCTGCTCCAGCCGGTCGTCCCGCCGGACGCTCTGCTCGCCGCGTCGCTCGAGTTCAAGACGGGTGAGGAACTGCGGCCGGACGAGCTGGCCGAACTGCTCGTCGACCAGGGGTTCGAGCGGGGCGACGTCGCCTCGCTCCCGGGCGAGTTCGCCGTCCGCGGCGGAATCGTCGATGTCTTTCCCTTCGGCGCGAGCCGGGCGCTCCGGCTCGAGTTTCTCGACGACCGCGTCGAGTCGGTCCGCGAATACGACCCGGGCACACAGCGTTCGCTCAAGCCGGTGGGGAAGGCGCGGATGCTCGCCATCGGCGGCCAGGTCCACAAGCACGTCGCGTTCGGCGGCGACGCGCCGTCGTTCCTCGTCTACATCCCGCGCGACTGGGCCGTGCTGATGGTCGAGCCGCCCGAGATACAGGAGCGAGCCGCGCGGGCGCTCGCCGCGGAGGAGGGCACGAAGCACCTCCTCCCGTTCGAGAAGGTAGCCCGCGCGTGCGCGGAACTGCCGACGGTCGAGGCGGGCATACTCCAGGTGCCGGAGGGCCAGCACGTCGTCAACTTCGACACGACGACGACCGAGCAGTTCTCGGGCCAGGTGCACCTCGTCTCGGAGGAGCTTGCGACGTACGCCGAGACGAGCGACAAAGTCTATGTATTCTGCAACAACGCCGCCGAGGAGCAGCGCCTGCGCGAACTGCTCGTCGGGACCGCGCTCGAGAACGCGCCGGACATCGAGTGCGTCATCGGCCACCTCTACCACGGGTTCCAGTTCCTGACGGGCCGGACGACGTTCCTGGCGCACCACGAGATATTCCACCGCTACGGCCAGCACCGCGAGCTCAGGCGGCGGGTGCGGGGCGAGCCGATCGAAGGTTTCGTGGAGCTGAACCGGAACGACTACGTCGTCCACATCACGCACGGCATCGCGCGGTACCGCGGGCTCGTGCAGTTCGAGAAGGCGGGCGAGCATCAGGAGTTCCTCGACCTTGAGTTCGCCGACTCGGTGCGGCTGTACGTGCCGGTGACGAAGATCGACCTCGTGCAGAAATACGTCGGGTCGGCGGCGCGGCCGACGCTGAGCAAGCTGGGCGGGGACGCGTGGGAGAAACGGAAGAAGGCGGCGAGGGAGGCGGTCCAGAGCATGGCGCTCGAACTGCTGGAGGTGCAGGCCGCGCGGGCGAAGCTCGCCGGGTTTGCGTTCCCATCGCAGGACCCGATGATGCGCGAGTTCGAGGACGCGTTCATCTATCCGGAGACCGATGACCAGACGTACACGATGGCCGACATCCGGCACGACATGGAATCGAGCAGGCCGATGGACCGGCTCCTGTGCGGGGACGTGGGGTACGGCAAGACCGAGCTTGCGATGCGGGCGGCGTTCAAGGCGGTCGAGGCGGGCAAGCAGGTCGCCGTGCTCGTGCCGACGACCGTGCTCGCGCAACAGCACTTCCGCACGTTTGGCGAGCGGATGGCCGACTATCCCGTCTCGGTCGACGTCATCAGCCGGTTCAAGACGCGCGCGGAGCAGAGGCAGACGCTCGAGGCCGTCGCCGAGGGCAGGGTCGACATCCTCATCGGCACGCACCGGCTCCTGAGCAACGATGTGTCGTTCCGCGACCTCGGCCTGCTCGTGATCGACGAGGAACAGCGGTTCGGCGTCGACCACAAGGAGCGGCTGAAGCGGATGCGGTACACGGTTGACGTGCTGACGATGACGGCGACGCCCATCCCGCGGACGCTTCATATGTCTCTGCTCGGGATACGCGACATCTCGTCGCTTGCGACGCCGCCGCAGGACCGGATGTCCATCCAGACGGAGGTCTGCCGGTTTGACGAGCGGCGGGTGCGCGACGCGATCCTCCGCGAGCTGAACCGCGACGGGCAGGTGTTCTTCGTGCATAACAGAGTCTATAATATCGAGCGCGTCGCGCAGCGCCTGATGAAGCTCGTGCCGGAGGCGAGGTTACTCGTCGCGCACGGCCAGATGCAGGAAGGCCAGCTGGAGAGCCGCATGGCCTACTTCGTCGACGGCAAGGCCGACGTGCTCGTCTCGACGACCATCATCGAGTCGGGCCTCGACATCCCGACCGCGAACACGATCTTCATCAACGAGGCCGACCTGTTCGGGCTGGCCGACCTGCACCAGCTTCGCGGGCGCGTCGGCCGCTACAAGCACCGGGCCTACGCCTACATCCTCCTGCCCTCGGAGAGGCCGGTCACCCGCACGTCGGTTAAGCGGCTCAAGGCGATCGAGGAGTACAGCGAGCTCGGGGCCGGCTTCAAGCTCGCGATGCGCGACCTCGAGATTCGCGGCGCGGGCAACATCCTCGGCGCGGAGCAGAGCGGGCACATCGCCGCCGTCGGGTACGACCTCTACTGCCGCCTGCTCGACCAGTGCGTCCGCGAGCTCAAGCACGAGGAGATCGAGAAGCACACCGAGATAGACATCGATCTCCAGCTCGACGCGTACATCCCGTCGAGCTACATCCCGAGCGACCTGCTCAAGATGGAGGCGTACCGGCGGCTCGCGCGGGCGCGGACGGTCGAGGATGTTCGCGACGCCGAGAGCGAGCTCGAGGACCGCTACGGGCCGCCGCCGCTCGATGTGGTCAACCTCGTCGCCAAGCACCGGCTCCGCGTCCGGCTGGAGCCGAACGGGTTCACGTATTTCGGGCTTCGGGGCGACCACGTCCTCCTGAAGTTCGACGACCGCGACAGGGCGACCGGTTCGCTGGCAGGTGCCGGGGCCTTTCTGCGGGTCCTGACCGACCGGAGCGCCCACCTGCTGTTGCCCGAAAACGTCCGCAGTCCCGACCAGGTGGTCAACCACGCCGAGCAGATCCTCTCCGGCTAGCCACCCGGCGGCCCCTGAAAGGAGCGTGTCCTGTTGGTTTTGCCGCGGCGCGGGTGTATACTTAGATAGTGGGCGTGGGGAGCGAGGGCGTGTCATGTCTTCGGAACAGAAGAAGCCGCGCGAGGACTTTGTCGACCATATTGTCGCGCGGCTGACTCTTTACGACCGCGGGATCATCCTGGCGACGGGCCTCATCGGCATGGCCGGGTTTGCGGTGGCGTACCTGACGCTGGGCGTGTACGTCGACCGTTTTGCCAAGTGGACCGGCCAGGCGGGCGGGCTCAGCCCGTCCGCCCGCGCGGCCATCATGGGCACGCTCGTGGCGGCGCTCGTGCTGGGCATCATTCTCTTGGTGGTGTTTTTCTTCCGGCGGACCCGCGCCGTTGCGATGGCGCGCCGCATCGAGGTTCAGTATCCGGATTTCAAGCACTCGCTCGTGACCTACCTTCAGATTCGGCGCCGCGGCGTCCGGTCGAAGGCGGAACTGGACGTCGCGAAAGCGGTGGGCAAGCGTGCGGCGAAACTGCTGACCCACGTGCATCCGAGCGAGGTGGGCAACACGAAGTTGCTGACCCGCGTCGCGGTCGGCGCGATGATCTGCTGCGCGGTCGCGTTCATTTCGGCCCTCATCAGTTGGAACGCGTTTTCGGCTTCGCTTGAACGCATCATCCGGCCTTCGAGCACGAGGCGGCCCGCGGCCAACACCATCGTCGGGGCCGACGTCCATCCGGGCGACGCGACCGTCTTGCGCGGGAGCGACGTGACCTTCCAGGCGACCATACGCGGCGCGCTGCCCGACCGGGCATACGTGGCATACTCTGAGTCGGGCGAGGAAAAGAAACTCATCGCCTGGCCGCCCGAGACGCCGGGGCCGTGGTCATGGACTCTGCGAGCCATCCAGGCGGATGTGGCGTACCGAGTCGTCGCGGGTGACGACCAGTCCGACCTGTACCGCCTGCGGGTCGTCGAGGTGCCGCTCATCACGCACGTGAGCGTCCGATACGATTTCCCCGAGTACATGGGGCTTGAGCCGCGGACCGAGGACGGGGGCGACATCGAGACGTACGCCGGCACTACGGTGACGATCACGGCGAAGACGAACAAGGACGTCGACGAGGCGCGGGCCGAGCCGGTCGCCCGCGTGGTCCAGAAGGCCGCGGACAAGAGGGGCTTCTCGGGGGCCTTCACCGTGCAGTCGGGCGGCTCCTATCACCTGTGGTACCGCGACACCGACGGCTTCGCCAATCCGGAACCGGTTATGTACTCGATAACGGCCCACCCGGACCAGGCGCCGTCCGTCCGGTTCACAGAGCCCGGACGGAACGTCGAACTCGCGGCCGACGACGTGCTGCCGCTCGTGTTCCTCGCCGACGACGATTTCGGCCTCAAGTCCGTCGCGCTCACGTATGAACGTGGCGACGGGCGCGAGACAATCGAAATCCCGCTTCATGCGAAGCAGAAAACCGTGGTCGGGCGGATTGCACTTTCGATGAGGAGCATCGGCGCGCGGCCCGGCGACAGGGTCAGGTACTACGCCGTCGCGACCGACAACAAGCCGGTCCTGCCGAACGCCGCGAGGACGCCGGACTATTTCGTGACCATCAAGACCGAGGAGGGCGCTCCCGACGAGGCGGTTGCGATGCTCGACCCGAACGAAATCGCCGCAATAGTCAACGCGCCGGACCCCTTCGAGCAACTCAAGGAGCAATTGAGGCAAGACCAGCCGGGCGCAGACGCCGTGCCGGACCAGCCCGCCGATCAGGGCGCCAAACCGGCCGAGGATGAGCTTGCCCGCGCGTTCGACCGGCTCGGCGAAGAGCCGGGGCGAATCGCCCAGGAACTCGACAAGATCGCACAAGACGCCGCCCGGAAGGACGAACTCGACCAGAACAAGCTCGGCGACATGGCCGACCAGATCGACCAACTCGCGAAGGAACTCCAACGCGCGGCCGACCAGGCACAGCAACTCGCGCTGGCCGAAGGTGGCGAGCCCGGTGAGCAAGGCCCGGGCCAGCCGGGTCAAGGTGAACAGGGGCAAGGTCAGCAAGGTCAAGGTGAACAAGGTCAGGGTGAGCAAGGCCAAGGCCAGCAGGGCCAAGGCGAACAAGGTCAGGGTGAGCAAGGCCAGGGCCAGCAAGGTCAAGGTGAACAAGGCCAGGGCCAGCCGGGTCAAGGCGAACAGGGACAAGGCCAGCAAGGTCAAGGTGAACAAGGTCAGGGTGAGCAAGGCCAGGGCCAGCAAGGTCAGGGTGAACAGGGTCAGGGTGAGCAAGGCCAGGGCCAGCCGGGTCAAGGTGAACAGGGGCAAGGTCAGCAAGGTCAAGGTCAGCAAGGCCAAGGTGAGCAGGGTCAGGGCCAGCAGGGTCAAGGCGAGCAAGGACAGGGCCAGGGTCAAGGTGAACAAGGCCAGGGACAAGGCCAGGGACAAGGACAGGGGCAAGGACAGGGACAAGGCCAAGGACAGGGCCAGGGACAGGGCCAAGGACAGGGTGAGGGCCAGGGCCAGGGTGAGGGCCAGGGCCAGGGTGAGGGCCAAGGTCAGGGCCAAGGCCAGGGGCAAGGACAGGGACAAGGACAGGGACAGGGCCAGGGACAAGGACAGGGTCAGGGTCAGGGACAAGGACAGGGTCAAGGCCAAGGCCAGGGCCAGGGGCAAGGCCAGGGACAGGGGCAAGGACAAGGACAAGGACAGGGTCAAGGCCAGGGTCAGGGTCAGTTGGGTCAGAGCCAAGGCCAGGGCGCAGGCAAAACCGGCGGCGGCGGTGGAGGGCCGGGGCAGGCCGGCCAGCCGGTCGAGCGCGCGGAAGTCGGCAACGTCTTCGGTGATCTGACGGACAGTATCGACCGCATGACGAAACTCGTCGACGCCCTGAACGACATTTCCAATCACGTTCGCCGTGGCGAGGTCGACGAGGAGCTTCTGGCTCATCTCGGCATCGCGGGCGAAGAACTGCGCAACGTCGGCCGGGCCTTTGACAGGAGCTCGACGCAGGACGAGAAGCTCGACGTGCTGACGCGCGACGCCGATTCCGGCAAGGAAGGGGAACGCCGGAACGACGCGTCCGGCAACGACGCGATTCACGAGTCCGACCAGAAGGCAGGGGCGGGCGAGGCCGTCCGGATTGATTCGGGCGACCTGCCGCCCGACGAAGTCCGCAAGCTGGTCGAGTCCGGCGACGTCGACGTCAGTCCTGAGTACCGCCGCCTGGTCGAGCGGTACTTCGGCGAACTTTCCGAGCAATAACCGCTGTCAGACGCCGGTCCCGCCGGGCATTCTTGCGGGTGCCGGCGCGTTTTGCTAGATTAGCTGTGGCGGCGCGGTGGAGGGTTTGCGTGGACGAAAGACGAATGCCCCTTGCGGACCACCTGGTCGAACTGCGCACCCGCCTTATCGTCTGCATCGCGGCGGCCCTGCTCGGGATGATTGTCGCCTACGTGTTCTACGACGACGTGTTCTACCCCATCATCCGCGCTCCGCTCGACGTGGCCCAGGGCAACGAGACCGGGAACCCGTTCGTGGTGAGGACGCCGCTCCTGAAGCTCTTGGGCGGCGGGTCCGCGGCCGGGGAGGGCGAGGCCGCGCCGGTCATCATGCTGAACTACACGAGCGTCACCGTTCCGCTCATGGTGCGCCTCAAGGTCTCGCTGGTCGTCGGCATGCTTCTGGCCCTGCCCGTGATCGCGTACGAGATATGGATGTTTGTTTCGTCCGGGCTTTACGAGCACGAGCGGCGGCTTGTCGCCGTCTTCGGGCCGGCCTCGTTCGCGCTTTTCTTCGTGGGCGTGGCCGTCGCGTATTTTGGCGTACTGCCGATCGGCGTCGCGTTCCTCATCAAGGAAGGAAACGCGATCGGGCTCAAGCCGATACTCACCGTCAACGAGTACGCGCCGTTCGTGATGTGGCTCTTGCTCGGGTTCGGCCTCATTTTTCAGACGCCGCTCGTCATCCTGTTTCTGACGCGGATCGGCCTCGTGAATCCGCAGATGCTGGGGAGGTCGCGGCGGTACGCGATCCTCGCGGTATTCATCATCGCGGCGGTGCTGACGCCGCCGGACGTGTTCACGCAGATCGCGATGGCGACGCCGATGATCGCGCTCTACGAACTCAGCATATTCCTGTCGAGGTTCGCGTACAGGAAACGGCGTGGCGGGGCGTAGGGCGCTCTGCCGCGGTTTTGGTGCCGCTCGTGACGGGATTGGGTCAGGCGAGCAGAGCGGCCACCCTGGCGGCGAGCTCGTCCAGCGGCGCGGTCACCTGTTCCCCCTTGGACATGAGCTTGACGGTTGCCGCGTTCGCGGCGACCTCCGCCTCGCCGAGTATGACGACTATGTCGATGTCGCGCTGGTTCGCGTACTTGAGCTGTTTCTTGAGCTTGGCCTCTTCGAGATAAACCTCGGTCGCGACGCCGGCGGCGCGCAGCCGGCCGGCCGCGGCAAGAGCCGGGGCGAGTGCCGCCTTGTCCATCGGCGCGACGAGCACGCGCGTCGGCGTCTTCGTCGTCTCGACCAGCCCGAGCTCGGTCATTCCTGCGAACAGCCGGTCGATGCCCGCGGAGATTCCGACGGCGGGCATGTCGCGTCCGAGGAACGTCGAGATCAGGCCGTCGTACCGGCCGCCGCTCATCACACTGCCGAAGCCGGGAAGGTCCAGGAGGAACGTCTCGAAGACCGAGCCGGTGTAGTAATCGAGCCCGCGGGCGATGCTGAAGTCCACGCGGACGCGTCCGGCGGGCACGCCCAGCCCCGCGGCCAGGCCCGTCACCTCGCGCAGTTCGGCCAGGCCCCGGGCGCCGGCCTCGGACGAGCCGATCAGTCTTTCGGCCGCGGCGAGCATCTCGCCGTTTTCGCCCTTGATCCCGAGGAACTCGAACAGCCGGTCGATGCCGGCCGGATCGAGCCCGTTGTCGGCGGCCAGGAGTTCGCGGACGGTCGCCTCGCCCATCGCCGAGAGCTTGTCCATCGTGCGCAGGACGCCCAGGCCGGCTTCCTCGCCGTCCTTGCCGAGCCCGAGGGATTCGAGCAGGCCGGTCAGTATCTTGCGGTTGTTGATGTTGATGGTGAAGTTGCGGACGCCGAGCGCCGAGAGCGCCTCGTTGTCGACCGCGACGCATTCGGCGTCGGCCACGAGACTCGCGCTGCCGACGATGTCGACGTCGCACTGAAAGAACTCGCGGTACCGCCCCTTGCCCGGTTTCTCGGCGCGCCAGACCGGCGCGATCTGGTAGCGCCTGAACGGCATCGGCAGGTTGCCGTACTGGGCCGCGACGCGCGTCAGCGGCACGGTCAGGTCGTAGCGCAGGCAGACGTCCCGCCCGCCGTTGTCCTCGAAGCGGTAGAGGAGGCGTTCGGCGTCTGCGCCGTACTTGCCGAGCAGAATCTCGGAGTATTCGATGGCCGGCGTCTGGAGCGGCGAGAAGCCGAACCGCTCGAAGACCTTCTCGATGGTTCGCATCATCGCCTGCCGCGGCATCATCTGGTCCGGCAGGTAGTCGCGGAACCCCTTCAGGATTTTGGGCGTGATCGTTTTCATTGTGCGGACATTCTAAGTGCCGGCACGCATGATTGCAAGCCGGTCGGCGGAGACCGGCGGGCGTCTTTCGCGGGGATTCGTCGTTGTTCGCGGCGAATCAGGCGCCGCGCTGTTTGAGTCTCGCCATGAGGCGGGCTGCGCCGATGTTGTCGGGTTTCGCGGCCAGGCTCCGTTCACAGCATTCCCTCGCTTCCTGGAAGCGGCCGGCCTCCAGGTAGCTCGACGCGGCGTGGAGGTGGGCGTTGAAAAGCCGGCCCTCGTACATCTTGTCGAGCACCATTTCGAGCCCGTCCTCCCCGTAGACCATCTCGACGAGCTGTTCGTTCTCGACAAGCATTCTTGTCACGAGCCCGTTGTTGGCGAACCGTGGCAGGATGCTGAGCAGGTGTTCGGTGGCGTCGTTGAAAAGTTGTTCGGCGGCGCGGACGTCTTCGTACACGGCGGTCGACGCGCGCTCGATGATGCGCTTGCACGCGCGAAAGAAGAGCCGCTCGTACGCCGGCACCTGGATGCGGCGCTCGGCGATCGCCGCCATCGAGCGGTACGTCGGGCCGTACTGCTCCAGGATGTAGCAGTTCTCCTTGATCTTCATCGTCTCGTGGAAGATGGACCCGATGAGCACGTCGAACAGGTCCTCGGCGTACAGCGTGTCGCCGACGCGCCGCCCGGGGTCGCGGAACAGCGAGTGGCATTCCTCCTTGAGGCCGAACAGCGTGCGCTCGACGAAGATGTTGATCGGCTCGAACCGCATCGGCTCCGACGAGCGGAACATCTCGATGATGGCGTCGAACGCCACACGCGCGATGAGGAACCGTTTGAAGACGCTCGCGATCTTCTCGTTCCGCACGCGGCGCGAGAAGTCGTCGCGCATCCCGTGAGGCGTCGCCGGGCCATAGATGCGGCCGTGCGCCACCTCCGAGTGCGACATCACGAATTTGAGACTGCGTTTTGTGTCCGACACGGTTCGTGCTCCGTCCTATTTCCATTTCTCTTGCATGACGATTTCCTGGAGGCCGAGCCGCGACCGGCCGGCCGGCTCGCCGGCGGGATACCCGAGCGGCATGAGCGCGACGACGCGGATGTCGTCGGGAACGCCGAGCAGTTTCTTCACCGCCGGCTGGCTGAACGCGCCGATCCAGCACGTGCCCAGCCCCTCTTCCGCGGCCCTGAGCGTGATGTGATCGAGCGAGATGGCCACGTCGATCGGGTAGCACGGCTCGCCGCACGTCATCTTGTGGCCGTCGGTCCTGGCGCACGCCACGAGCACGACCGGCGCCTCGGCGACGAACTTCTGGCCGTTGGAGGCCTCCGCCAGCTTCGCGCGCATCGCGGCATCGCGCACCACGACGTACCGCCACTCCTGCCGGTTGCTGGCCGACGGCGCGAGGCGGCCGGCTTCCAGCACGGCCAGGAGCTTCGCCTCCTCGACCGGCTGATCCTTGTACGCGCGGATGCTCCGCCGCGCCTTTATCGCTTCCATCACGTTCATCGCTACGTCCTCCGTTCGATTCAGACGAGTTCCATCACGTTCCTGACCGCGCTCGCATGGTCGCCGGTCGGCCGGAACTCCAGGCCGACGTACCCCTCGTAGCCGAGCGATTCGATCAGTTTCAGTATCCCGGCGAGGTCGAGGGCGCCCGTGCCGGGTTCGCCACGCCCAGGCACGTCGGCCAGATGAAAATGCCCGATCCGGCCGATGCGCGACTCGATCGAGTGCAGGACGCTGCCCTCCGTCACGTATTGTTCGTAGATGTCGAACAGCATCTTGACGTTCGGCTGACCGGCCTTCTCGATCACCCCGGCGGCGTCGGCCGTCGTGCTCAGGAGCGTGCCGGGGTGGTCGGTGCGTGCGTTGAGCGGCTCGAGCAGGAGCGTGATGTGCGACTTCGCGGCCTCGGGGGCCGCCGCGGCCAGCGTTGCCGCCAAGAGGTCGAGTTGCTCCTGCCGCGGGACGCCCTCGCGTTCCTGCCCGGCGAAGACGATCAGGCCGCGCGACCCGATCTGGCGAGCCGTTTCGATTGCGGCGCCGAGCCGCCCGACGGTCGGGGGCGCCGACCGGATGTCCGGCAAGGTCCCGTTCACGGCGGCGAATGCCGCGACATCCACGCCCTCCGTTTCCTTCGAGCGAGCTATTCCGTCGAGGTCCTTGTCGCGCCAGCTCCAGAACTCCACGGCCGAGGCCCCGCAGGCCGCGGCCCGGGTGATGCGGTCTCCGAGCGGCAGGTCGTTGAAAATGGTCTCCAGACAAACAGAGAACCGTATCATCGAGCCCCCTCCGCAATACGCCCCAACAGAAGCATGATACACCGCGTTCAGGTGGCGCGTCAAGTTCGGAACGCCCGGCTCATTTGACGCGGAAAGTATGAGCACCGGACGACAGGCCGAACGAGAACCGGTCGCCGTTCTTTTCGAGCGAGGCGCCCCGGCCGTCGACCATCAGCGACGGAGCGAGCGGCGCGTTGTCGCCGAGCGAGACGGTGACCTCCCGCGACCGGCCCCCGCTCCAGCCGTCGGCCCGTCCGGCCTCGTGGATCGTCGCGTATCCCTCGCCGCGGTCTAGCCGGAAGAAGGCCCCTTCGCTCTGCGCCCACCGGGCGTCGATGAGAAGAAGGTCGGAGGACTTCGGACCCCGGCGGATGACGCCGACGGTCCCTTCGAGCATCGAATCCTCGACGTTGCACGCCACGTGCGCCGGCGTCCGGGCCAGCCGGACGTATTCCATCCCGCGGTCGGTCCGCAGGGAGACATGCACGGCCGCGGCCGCCGCGTCGTCGGCGAGGTCCGTCGCCGTGACGTCCCACGGCTCGAGCTCGGCGGCTCCGGCCGCCGCGCCCGCGGGCGGCGGAATGACGACGAAGACGGGCGTGCTCGACGAGCTTGTGAAGATGGGAGCTCCTTCGGATAGTGTCAGGTCTGCATCGAGGGCGAGCAGTTGGGCGTCGACCCCCTCGGAGCCGGTGACCACGCTGTCGCGGAACCCGTTCATGTCCCGCACCGTCGTGGACAAGATCCCGCCGGTGAATTCATCGGCGATGACAACGTAGCCGGTGAGTTTGTTGAACAGGACGTGCCGGTAGGCGGGCAGGCGGCCCCGGCCGAGCGGCGACATCCATCCGCCGAGCAGGACGTAGTCGTATCCGGGTGAGGACGTGAACCGCAGTACCTGCGGCCGGGAGGCCGCGGTCGAGTTCGGCGGCGCCGTTTCGAGCGTCGCGAGGCGTGCCCCGCGGACGTGCAGTTCGACCCGCCAGCCGTTGACGTATACGAACCACTCGTCGAGCGCGCCCCAGTCGCGCGTGAGCAGAGTAGCCGTGTCCGTCAGGCGCTCGCTCCGGACCGGGCCGAACGGACGAGACGGGGGCTCCGACGCCGCGGTCAGGAGCGTGCCGAGAAGCGACTCCTCCCCGCGCGGCGCCCAGACGGGCGAGCCGCACGCCCGCCACAGCCACGCCATCCGTCCGCCGACGTCCTCGTCCGCGAACGCGGTCTTCGCGAGGCCCAGGAACCCGAGGCCCATGGCCGGAGTCGCCGTGCGGCCCGCCGGGGAGACGCGCCGCTGAGCGGGCGTCAGGCAGGCCGCGGCGACCTCGACCGTGCGCCCGAGTTCGTCGTCGAGATAGTTGCCGCATCCGATGGCGTCGTTGATCATCGCGTACTCGAGCATCCGGCACAGGTCCGCCGTGTCCAGCGAATCGGGGTCCGCCTCGGTCTGGCGGGCGATCGGCTCGAATCTTTTCTCGAACATCTCGTCGGCCTTGCGAACCCACGTCCTGCTGAGCTTGCCCGGTCCGAGCGCTCCGGCGGCGAGTGTGAGAGCTGTGGCGGTGTCGAGGTCGTCCGGAAGTTCCCGGCGCTCGGCGGCGCGCAGCGCATGGACGGCCGTCATGGCGAGCGCGGCGCGGAGGTCGCGTTCCTCGGGGTCGCTCAGCAGGCCGCTCGCGCGGTTGACGTCGTAGGCGACGGCGAGGTCCGCGGCCTTCGCGACGACCGCGCGGTCGACGGGCGCACGCTGGAGCGCGTCACGGAGTTCCTTCGCTGACGCGAGCAGCCACTCGCGAACGGCCGTGGTGCGCGTTCGTTGCCCCGAAAATGCGTCAGCGGCGAGCAAGGGCAGTTCGGTTCCGCGCCGGCAGTGCCGCGCGAGCGTCGTGAGCTGTTCGTCGGTGAGGAACGAAGCAAAGCGGTCGGCACGCGGAATGTCCGGAAGCTTCGGCTGGCCGCCAACCCGCTCGTATCGGAGTTCGAGCCGGGCGGTGACGTCTCGCTGGACGACGAGGTCCTGAGCGACGAGCAGACTGCGGCGCAGGGGCGACGGCAGGTTGTCGAACACGAAGACGTGGTCGTATCGGCCGGCGGGGACGGAGTCGAACCGGAACTCGCCGAGCTGGTTCGCGTCGGCCCGGCGTTCGGAAATGCCGTCCGGCGGTTCGTCCCGGACAAGGAGGACGGAACACTTCGGCATGGGGCCGCCGTCGGGCCGGAGGACGCGCCCCTGGAGCGAGCCGCGCGGGACCGTTCGTTCGGTCTCGGAGTTCGGCTCGCGCGAGTACGCGCGAAACGCCTGGAACGGCGCGGCCGGCGTGTCGGCGCTCAGCAGGGCGGGTGCGAGCAGGTGGAGGACGGACCCGGCCGTGCTCGCGGCGGCGACGGGCGCGGCGAGTTCGTGCCCGTGCCGGGTGTCCGGGCCGCGTATCATCCAGGCGCGGTCCGGCCCCGTCGCTGACATCACTATCACGGTCGTCTGCCCGGCCAGCCCGGCGCGCCGTATCGTTCCGAGTATTGCGCCCAGCCCGGCGTCGCAGTCCTCGATTGCGTCCTCGCCGGCCGAGAGTTCGACGAACATGCAGGCCGGGAGCTTGTCCACGAACGCGAAAGCGGCCGCGGCTCCGGCGGCGCCCGGGCTGTCGCCGGCCTGGACGATGCTGGAAGCGCCTGTGAGCGAGCCCGCAAGCATGTTGGTCCGCGTGACCGCGAGCGTGGTCAGCCCGAGAGAGCGGAGGCGCTGGAGCAGGGGCGTCGGGCGGCCGGCCGCGAGGGCCTCGGCATACACTGCGGCCCGGTCGCCGGAGTGCCGGGCCTGCATCGCCCATGTGTACGCGCCGTCGCGTTGCATGAGGTACAGGTGCGGCGTGAGCGCCGGGTCGATGTCGGCGGCCTTGAGTCCGTCGAGCCCGACGATGATCACGTGCGTGCGGCGCTCCGGTATCTCGGGGCGCGCGGCGAAGAGGGCGCACCCGCCGAGCGCGAAGGCCGCGGCCAGCGACGCCGTGACGCAGAATAGTCTTCGGAGCACGGAAGGTCTCCTGCCGTCGGGGATGATCGCATCGAGCCGGCCGCAGTGTACGCGTGGAGCGGCCCGCCGTCAAGTCGCTGCCGGCCGGGGAGTGGATAATCCGAATGGGGGCGATTCGCGGCTACGCCCCAGTAATGCGTTCTGGCGCTATCGTCCTCGGTTAATTGTTGCAATCGTGGGAACACGGGACGAAGAAGACGGCGATTGGCCGT
>Ga0180435_10000825_pt1 | contig 32671 bp, 23 predicted proteins | sample SS_ome_3_FD_132467 | JGI IMG/M metagenome (GOLD analysis project Ga0180435, IMG submission 132467) | Hypersaline lake sediment archaeal communities from the Salton Sea, California, USA - SS_3_S_1 metaG | ecosystem: Environmental > Aquatic > Non-marine Saline and Alkaline > Hypersaline >... | reverse complement strand
GACCGGGATATCCTCTCCCTATTACGAAATCGCCCAGATAATGCATAAACATGGTGGATATTGTTTTGTCGATTTCGCCTGTTCTGCTCCTTATGTAAAGATAGATATGCATCCTGACCAGAACGGTGCCGATCTGGACGCAATTTTCTTTTCTCCTCATAAATTCCTGGGGGGACCTGGCTCATCTGGCGTGATAATCTTCAATAAAGATCTCTACAAGCGCAAAGTTCCTGTCAATCCTGGAGGAGGAACGGTTGACTGGACCAACCCCTGGGGTGAGCACAAGTATTTTGATGATATCGAAGTCAGAGAGGACGGTGGAACACCTGCCTTCTTGCAAACAATCAAGGCAGCCATGTGCATCACACTCAAAGAAGAAATGGATGCTGCAAAGATAATAGCGAGGGAACATCACCTGCTGAATATTCTGTGGGATCTAATTTTCCCCCTGCCCAATCTTCATATCCTCGCCCAACGTCACAAGGACAGGTTGGCTGTGATTTCCTTCTATATTGACGATCTCCATTTTAATCTTGGGGTGAAATTATTGAATGATAAATTCGGCATTCAGACCCGGGGCGGTTGCTCCTGCGCCGGTACTTACGGACACTATCTGTTGAATATCGATCCGGGCAGGTCCAAACATATCACCGATATGATCGACCAGGGAGATTACTCAGAAAAACCTGGCTGGATGCGGGTTTCCCTTCATCCCACCATGACCGACGAGGAAGTGAAATATATTGGCCAGAGCATCGTCGAGTTGGCAGACAAACATCAGGAGTGGAAAGAAGAATATATCTTCGATCCGGCCTGTTTAGAATTAATTCCCAAGGGGGACAATCCGGAGGAGAAAACCAGGGAAGCAATCACACAGGCGATTACAAAGAACTTTCTAACCTGATAAACACAGATCATCTCCACCGACCTCTATTGAACGTTCTGTAGATCGTTTTGTGATCAGCGCCCTTCTGAACACCTCTTCATATTAGACCCCAAACTTCGTCTATAATAAAATTAGAGAAGAATAACAAACTGGATCAGCAGCTTCGCAGCAATCATTATCCTGACTGATTGAATTCGCAGAGGGGGGAGGAGGCGAGAGCCATGTTAAAAGACAAATCAGTAAAGGTTCTATTCTTTTTCATACTAATATGCCTGGTCTTGACTAGTTGTGGGACGTCGAATTCTCAATCTACACCAACACCGACTGCTGTAGCAAGTGGTGGAGAACCTGATAAAATCCAGTTTATCTGTCCTGAAGACGATACCTTATTCAGTCTTTGGTTCAGTCATCACACCGTGTTGGACATTGATGCCGGTGATGGGGAGACATTTCATCTGGAATTTGAAAATATCCCACCATCCTTTTTTGATCTATGGATCAATGCAGACGGCACAATCAGCAACGAGGGCATTGTCCGGGAAGCGCCGATTGGATATCATGGGACAGCCACTCACCCAAATGATGATGATTGCCCTGTGCAAACATTTGATGGGACCACGCAAATGAAGGCTACAATCACTGGAACATGCACGAACAATAAGGTTCAAATACATATTGTTGAAGAATGGATCGATCCAACTCTAAATAGTGATTGCGGTTCGGCAATTGGGCCAGGTCCAGGCCTCTATTCCGCACCGGAACTTGACCTGGTATTTGACCTCAATGATCAATATCCCTCTGATGTTGTGCAAATCCCAGAAGGTGGCCCATTCCATGCCACATACGCCTATCATCTCTGGCTGGCCGGATATGAACTACCAATCGTTCCACTGGTACCCGAGAGAGAGTAGAGCTATACAAACCTAAACCTATAATTAGGATAAAACACCTCAAATCAGAGGAGAAGGATATTGTTAACAGAAATTCACTTCTTGCTCACCTACTACTGCAACTTCGAGTGTGATCACTGCTTCCTATATTGCAGTCCTGCCACATCTGGCACCTTCACTATCCAGCAAGTAGAAGATGTGCTCGAGGAAGCCCTGAAGATCGGCACAATCAAGATGATCTACTTTGAAGGCGGAGAGCCAACCCTGTTTTACCCACTGCTGCTGGAAAGTGTGCGCCGGGCTCATCAAAAAGGATTTGATGTAGGTATTGTTTCTAATGCCTACGGAGCTCTGGCTGAAGAGGACGCCCATCTGTGGCTTGATCCGCTAGCCAAGGCCGGTTTATCAGTTCTATCTGTCAGTGACGATACTTTCCACTATGGAGATGACCGCGAGAATCCCTCAGTGATCGCCAGAAAAGTTGGGAATCAGCTTAAGTTGATCGCCTTCCCAATTTGCATCGATCCCCCAGAAGTAATCGACTCAGTACCTGGAGAAAAGGGGCAGGCCCTGATTGCCGGCGGTGCGAAATTCCGCGGCAGGGCAGCAGATAAACTCACAGAGGGACTACCCACTCGCCCCTGTGAAGAACTAGTGGAGTGTCCTTACGAAGACCTGGTTTCTCCTTCACGGGTTCATGTTGATTCTTTTGGAAACATCCATATCTGCCAGGGAATCAGCATCGGCAACTTCTGGGAAAGACCTCTCTCGGAGATCATGGCGGAATATGACCCGGATAAACATCCTATCTGTGGCCCCCTGAACCAAAAGGGACCTGCAGGGTTGATCGGAGAACTGGGACTAGAATCTGAAGCAGAATACGTTGATGAATGCCATGCCTGTTATTCAGTCAGGCGGGGGATATTGAATGATTATCCAGGTTACCTTACACCCAAACAGGTGTACGGGATTCGTTAGGATCAGAAGGTCCAAGGAGCAACTCAAGTGAGAAGTCTAGTTGTATATGATTCCCAATATGGCAATACAAAATTAATCGCAGAAGGGATCGGGGCAGCCCTGGAAGTATCTGGCAGGGTGCTGGTTATGCACTGCTCAGATGTTCAGCCTGGTGATCTGATGGGAATCAACCGATTAATCGTAGGTTCCCCTACCCAACAGTTAACTGCCACATCAGCTATCCTAAATTGGATAAAGACCATCCCTCGAAATGGGTTAAAAGGAGTCAAGGCAGCTGCCTTTGACACTCGTTTTACCGAGGAAATGATCAACAATATCAAAATACTGCCCTTTTTTGTGCGGATATTTGGATATGGGGCCAAACCCATCTCAGATCGGTTGGAGAAAAAAGGCGCGGAAATCGTCCTGCCCCCGGAAGGATTTTACGTAGCGGACACAGAAGGTCCACTGCTGGAGAAGGAACTGGAGCGAGCAACAAGATGGGCCCAACGGTTTGTCAAATGAGATTGGTATTGAATTCAGGGAACAGGTATATTCTGTTCTTATTCAGGAGGTTTTCATGGAACGTGTTTTTTGGGGTTTAACAACCCAGCAGTGGTTTGATATCGGAGTATCTTTATTGATCCTGTTTGGAGTATTACTTTTGGGCAAATGGATTATTTCACTCTTGATTAATCAAGTATTCCTGCGTATTACTAAAAAAACCAAAAACAAACTAGATAACCATATTCTGGAGGCTGCCAGACTCCCAATTTTCATGCTTGCTGTTGTTCTGGCGCTGAATGCTGCACTGGCACGATTGGATTTCCTGCCAGATGATTGGAACCAATGGCAGAATGATGGTTTTTTTGTGCTTTACTTTCTGGTTGGCTTTATCTTCAGCTGGAGGCTTATCACACATATCTTCACCTGGCTTGGAGAGGAAATCTCACTTAAGACCGAAGCCACCCTAAATGAACAGCTGTTCCCTTTTTTCCAACGCATTGTCCTGATTGTTCTCAGCGCGATTGGATTAATCACGATCTTATCTCATTTTGAAATCAATATCACAGCCATGGTTACCACCCTTGGCATTGGTTCTCTTGCTGTTGCCCTGGCAGCACAAAGTGCCCTGGAAGATACTATCAGCGGTTTTATGATCATGCTCGATCGACCTTACAGGATCGGGGATAGAATTGAACTCCTCGATCTCAACACCTGGGGAGATGTTGTGGATATCGGATTGCGCAGCACGCGCATTCGCACCAGGGATAATAGGATGGTTGTAGTCCCTAATTCTCAGATCGGTAAAAGTTTAGTGGTAAATTATGCATACCCTAACGACCAATACCGACTTGAGATCCATATCGGCATTGCCTATGGTACTGATCTGGAAAAAGCCCGATCCGTAATGGTAAATGCTGTTATGGATGTGGAAGGTGTTTTACAGGACCGCACAGTTGAAGCGCTTTTCCTGGAATTCGGAGATTCAGCTTTAATCTTCAGGGTTCGATGGTGGCTGGAATCCTACGTGGATACACGGCGGATGTTTGACCGTGTGAACACCGCAATTTATCAAGCACTCAAAGCAGAAAACATACAACTACCATTCCCACAGATGGACGTACATCTAAAAACCAAGGACTAAAGTGCGTATTCGTAAATGAGGATTGAGTTTTTTCTAAGATTCAATCCCTTTCATAGAAAAGTCCTACGTTGGTTTTATTATCTTTCCCGAGCGTTTCTTACCGTTGGCTATTACAGTCAGTGGCGTTTTTGTACGGACATGCCGGAAATACCCTCCCTCCCGGATTGGTTTGAGGGAATTTAGCCATTCCCAGTCCAGAAAATCTGTCCTGGAGTTGTGTTTAATAAAGAAATAAGGAATTCCAGCTGAAGATATATTGTGGAAGAAATGGCTGCCCTGGGAGTGATCCACCTGAAAATCCTCCAGGTCCACTTCCATGATCACCCTGGCACCACTGATATCTGACCAAACTACCGGAATACCCAGGTGGCGCTCGCAGGTGCCCCATCGGCCAGGACCAATCAGTATATAAGGCGAACCTTTCTCAACCATGGTCTTGTTAAGAGCCATGATCTCATCCACCATTTCAAGCGTTTTGGTCAGGTCAAAGTCTTCTGGTTTGACATAGATAATATCTTGAATATCTGGAATGGATCGATAGCCCGACACCACTGAGGAAGAGACGAATAATTTATCGTCCGGCAGATCCAAATCCTCAACCATCATTGACTCTTCATGTTCCAGGAAAGGACGGATTTGGAGCAGCCCAAAGGTGGACATTTCCCCTTTCCCCGGTGAAAAATTTCCCGCATATTCCACTTCCACAGGACACCCCATAGCCTCCTCGCCCAGTTGAAGGACACGATTAATGATCGCTGCCAGAGGAAAAGTGTCATATTTCAATTGGCGATTAAAAGTTATAACCGGAGCACCAGCTTTTTCATCCCAGAAACCGCTTGTTAACCTCCCCCCTTGAGGGTCATAAGTATCAGCGACTTCTCCTAAAGTTTTGTCGTCTATAGCGTCCCGCAATGAACAGCTTTCCAGGAAGCTGTATTCCCCCCGTTCAAGGTTGATGTGCTCCTCTTGTGATAGGCGCACGGTAAAAAAGGAACTCTGACTGCTGCGAATCTCATCTTCAACGCTGGCAAAGATATTCACCTTAGGACGTTTAGGACTGAATCGGCGTGCTAAACCACCATCCACAACTGTTTTTCCCAGGCCAAGAGCCGCAAAAGCGATCCGGTCCTCTGGCTGGAGATGTTTTCCCAGAGGGTAATAATTATAGGATGCTGCTGTCCCCGAAAAATTGGGGTAATAACGCTCCCCATAGGCCTGCCCCACTATCTCCTGGATCACTACAGCCATACTGGATTCACCCAAAGATATGCTTAACGTTTCTGCGTAGGAGCGAGCTAATTTCAAATAGGTGGAAGCATACACAAGTTTAATAGCAGATATCAGCTGATTGATGCGCACTTCCAGATCCGGGTGACAATTGGGCAGCATATAGGTTGAAAATACACCAGCAAAAGGTTGGAAGAGGGAATCTTCAAAGATACTGGATGAACGCACAGCCAGCGGTTTTATCTGGTCCGAATAGATGAACCGCAGATCATCCCATAAATCTTTAGGAAGATGGCTTTGTAGGAAACGTTCCTTGATCTCGACATCATCATGATCAGTTGTAACGAAGTCATACAGGTCATTTTCACGCATGAACTGGTCAAACTGATCTGTACCGATCACCACTGTCCGGGGAATCTGGATATCTACATCAGGGAATTCCTTCCGGAAACCAGCATTATAGGAAGATCTCAAAAAGAGCAGAAATGCCAATCCTCTACCCTTTCCCCCCAACGAACCGGGGCGGAGGCGCACAAATCGGGAAGAGAGATGATAATTCTGGCGGTCAAAATCAACGATAATACCCATGCGTTCGTGCAGGATATCATCTACCGAGCCGATGATCAGCTTCCGTAGGTCTTCTTTATTCTCAAATTCTGATTCTTTCTGGGGTTTTATCTGCCGGGCGACTGCAAATTCACCTCTGGCTGCCAACCAACCAGAAAAATGATCATTTTGAGCATGATACACAAATGATTCCAGAGGTATTTTGCGCAGTTGATCACGCAGTTCGAACAGGTTATCCGCCATACCAACTATGCTATCATCCGGCATTCTGAAAGTAAAACAACCGAAGCCCATATAATTCAATAAAAATGTCCTTAACTCCTGGAGAAGGGAATGATCAGTTTTATTCACGAAGAATCCCAGCAGTTTTTCGGATTTCACCCGGTTCTTCTCATCGCTGGATTGGAACATTATGGGTAGCGTCGGCGCATGTTTTCGGATCCTGCGAACCAGCTCAAAACCAGCATCATCTTCCAGCTGACCATTCTTGGGAAAGCGAACGTCAGTGATAATACCCAATAGGTGATCCTCATATTTTTTATACATATCCCAGGCTTCTTCATAATTGCTGGCAATCAGGATCTTGGGTCTGGACCGCATTTGCAGCAGGGACATATAATCATTGGCGCCTTCAGATATCAGACGTTGGGTTTGCATCATGATCTCGGAATAAAGGACCGGCAGATAAAGGGAATAAAATCGAATAGAATCTTCCACAACGATGATCACCCGGGTATCCCCGGTCTTGATATCGGCATCCACATTCATCTGGTCTTCCAGTAGTTTAATGATAGCCACAAACACAGTGGAATTTCCATTCCAGACGAAAGTATGGTCAATATTGCTGGATTCAAGTGTTTTTGAAGGAAGATACTGCAGCTCGGATGAATTGTTCAACAATAGCACAACCGGAATGTCCTGGATCCCTTTCACCTGATCTGCAAATAAAAGTGGGTTGATCTCACCAAGACGCCGCATGGTAATCACCAGATCAAATTTTCTTTCCCTGAGAAGCTCAAGAGCCTGCGAGACTGAGGAAGCCCGAAAAATATGCGGCAAAGTGCGCAGATTGAGGTTGTGGAATTCCTCGAAGATCTGATCCGATAGCCTGGCGTCTTCATCGATGATAAAGGAATCATAGGTGCTGGACACCAATAAAACCTCATTAATTCGATTTTGCATTAAATACCGATAGGTCTGGTACTTGGGCCGGTATTCCAGCTTGTAATCATCCGTAGTCTTTTTATCTCTTATGGCCATATTGCTAAGATTATATCGTATCCAAAACAGGCGAAGGATACGTAATCCTACATGATGATCGTTCGAAGGAGAACGCCAGCTCGCCCGGGCTGCTAATGCAGCAGGGGCTGGTGCTCCTGCTTGAGCTTGTACAGAAAAGAAATCCCCAACCTTTTCCTGTTTTTACAAAACCTCCAGCGCTTCTAAATATTCTATAAATAATATTCCGGTATCCTGAAATAGGATCCATCCAGCATTTCCAACGGTCTGCTGGAAACCCATCACTCCCTTTAGAAATGGAGGTGAAAATTGATATTACTTAGGAAACGGTATCCTCTGAGGATACCGTTTCCTCATTTTGAACATTAACAACATCTCCATACTAGCTTAACAATTTCTAAATATCCTGATGCTAAACTGAGGTCGGATCCCTTGGAATTGACCGTTGATTTACATATATTCAACCAGGAGACAAAATATGAAAAGAATTCTAAAATACACATTGATCGGTTTGTTAGTTGTTGCTGTGGCAGGTGTCTCAGTAGCAGGTGTTGCCTACGCTCAAGGAGATGGTCCCCGTGGACGGGATTCCATAGCCGAGCTGCTGGGTCTAACCACCGAAGAACTTCGGGAACAGCTGCAGGATGGAAAAACCATCCAGGAGCTTGCCGAGGAAGCAGGAGTTGACCTTGGTTCGTTCAAAGATGAGATGCGAGCAACAAACCAAGTAGATATGCAGACCCGGATCGATGAAGCCCTTGCCAAAGGAGAGATCACTCAGGAACATGCTGATTGGCTCCTGGAAGGCCTCGAGAAAGGCTTCCTGGACGGCCCATTAGTTGGTTTTGGCAGGCCTGGATCTGGCGGACGACCCGGAATGGATGGTTCAGGAATACCCGGGATGAGAGGTGGAAAACCATCTACCGATCAGTAAAAACAAACGTTGAGATCCATTTCTCTTCTCCTCACCGAGAGCCGGACTTAGTTGATTGTCCGGCTCTCAAAAGATCAACATGTTCCAGGTATAATTCATTTTATAGATTATAAGAGGTTCGATGGCAAAAAAGATCTTAGTAGTTGATGATAATCCCGATATCCGGACCATGTTAAAAACCTACCTGACGAGTGAAGGTTATCAGGTTTTAACGGCTGAAAACGGGCAGAAGGCTTTATTCGTTGCTCGGGAAGAAAAACCGGATTGCATTGTGCTTGATATGATGATGCCAGAAATGGGTGGCAGTGATTTCATCCGCATTTTCACTGCTGAATCAGATATCCCTATTCTGGTGTTGACTGCCAAAGTCGAAGAAACCGACAAGGTTCTCGGTCTTGAATTAGGCGCTGATGACTATATGTCCAAACCATTCAGTTTGCGAGAGTTAACAGCCAGGATCAATGCCCTCCTAAGACGAGCAAATAAGGGCCAGCCAAAAACAGAGATCCTCCGTGTTGCGGACATCACACTGGATATTAATGGACATATGGTAGAGATCCAGGATCATCCAGTCGAGTTAACTCCCTCTGAATTTGACCTACTGGCCACTCTTATGACAGCTCCTGGCAGATCATTCAGCCGGGCTGAATTACTGGAGAGCCTGGGCGAATCAACATACCTGGAAGGCTATGAACGCACAGTGGATGTCCATATCCATAATCTGCGAGAGAAAATCGAGCCCAACCCCGCAGATCCGATCTATATAGAAACAGTTTATGGGGCTGGTTACCGTTTTGCGCGGGAAAGGAAATAATTTGATATGCGCTCCATCAGTGTAAAAATCACCCTGGTTCTGGTTGTGATCAGCCTAATTGGGGCTATATTTACCTCATTTTATATTCAGAACCGAACTCAGAAAGCATTTGATACCTTTATTAGAGATCAAGATCAACAGGCTCTGGTTGAAGCATTAACTGATCACTACCTCATTAATGGAAGTTGGGAAAATGCCCAGGTAGTCTTTCGGAAGGTCTTCCCCTTCATCGGTCAAAATAACCCTGGAGAAAATAATCCCGGGGAGATTACCGGTGGAAAATCACCAGGCGCCAATGCTCCCTTCATCTTGACCTCACCAAGTGGCGAAATTCAAGATACTAGCCCTGGTCCGGGATCTCCAAAACCAGGTACTTCGATCCCTCTCTCTGAAGTAGAAAAAGGAATCCCTATTAAAGTAAATGGGAATATCGTTGGATGGCTTATACCAGCTTCTTTCCAGAGACCGCATAATAATACGCAGCAAAATTTTCTAGGGACTGTTAAGGATGGTTTGATTATCAGTTCGATTGTTACCTTGTTAATTGCCCTCACTCTGGGAGGGTTCTTGATCCAATCCTTTACTCGGCCAATCCGTAAACTAGCCGGTGCAACAGACAAAGTTGCCGGCGGTGACTTAGGTTTCCAGGTAGATATCGACTCAAAAGATGAATTGGGGAAATTAGCTTCCTCATTTAACAGCATGAGCTCTGATCTGGAAAAAGCAGACCTGGCTCGCAAACAAATGACTGCAGACATCGCCCATGACCTGAGGACACCGCTTACTGTTCTTCAGGGGTACACGGAAGCCATGAGCGAAGGAAAAATGATCGGCAGTCCAGAAATCTACCAGACCATGCATCAACAGTCTCAGCATTTGAGCTATCTGATTGACGATTTGAAAATTCTCAGCCTGCTCGATTCAGAGGAATTGAGTTTCCAGATCCAGAAAATCAATCCTGTCCTTGTGCTGCAGGGATTAGAACCGGCCTTCTCACCCCTCGCTACCGAGAAGGGAATCCAGATCAAATCTGATATCCCAACTGATCTTCCTCGAGTAGAACTCGACTCTGACCGGTTAAATCAAATCATGGGAAACTTGATCAATAACGCCCTTCAGGTGCTTTCAACAGGAGGGGCAATCAAGATCTCAGCCCTACAAGCAGGGACTAATCTGGTTATTAAGGTTTCTGATGACGGGCCTGGTATCAGTTCTGAAGACCTGCCAATGATATTCAACCGATCTTTCCGGTCAGATAAATCAAGGATATCGAATGGTTCTTCCGGGCTGGGTCTGGCAATCACAAGGAAACTTGTGGAAGCCCAGAATGGTCAGATCTCGGTCCAGAGCGTGCCCGAAGAAGGTACAACTTTCCAAATAGAATTCCCAATCGCCTGATCAATCCATCCCAAACCAGATTAGTTTTTATAGTAAGATATTTCTGATAAGATGTGCTCTGGTTTGTACTCAGATTAACCTGCCCCGGGCAGTTCCGACACTGTCAGTAGCGGGAAGGAGTTCCAACATGAAGAAAGAAACCAAAATGATCCTAACGATCATATTGATCACTGGTATCACGCTTTTTATTACTGCCTGTGGAAACCAGCTGGACGAGGCAGATTTCCTGGCGGCTGTAGATACAGCCGTAGCAGAAACAGATACCGCAAAAGCTGCCATACTGCAGCAGACCAAAGATGTTGAAGCGGTCTTCACACCGACCTATACTCCTGCGCCCACAAGTACAAATACACCAATTCCAGAACCGACTAGCACCTTAACACCGACCTCGGGGGAATTTGAACCTCCTCTTGTTCAGGTCTCATTGGATACAAACTGCCGCTCCGGACCCGGAAAGGTCTATCCCTACCTGGGCGGTCTTTTTGTCGGCGAGGAATCAACAATCCATGGCATCGATCCTTCTGGCGCCTGGTATTACATCGTTAATCCGGATATTGAAGATAGTTACTGCTGGATCTGGGGTTTCTATGCTGAAACTACTGGTGAAACAGCACCCCTACCGATCTTCACTCCCGGACCTACCCCAAATACTGTTCCACAATTCACAGCAGAATTTCGTGAGCTGGAAACCTGCAATGGTGCCTGGCGGGTGGAATTTAGTGTAGAAAATACCGGTCCTGTAAATCTTGATTCAATATCTGTGCATGTATTAGATACGATCACTGATGAACAGACAGGTTATTCCGAAATGAATACATTTATGGCCGCAGAGGGATGCAACCTGGTATACGATGAGGACCTTTTATTCCCAGGAGAATCTGGCTTTACGATCAGCTTCGACCTAAGCCAGGATCCCACCAATCATTACTCGTTTGCCACCATCACAGCCTGCACTCAGGAAGATCTGGGCGGCAACTGTTTTCTTAGTGAGTTCGCCTTCACGCCATGATAAGATTTGAGTAAGAACAAAATAAGGAGCACCCAATGAATAAACAAACAAAAGGAATTTTCCTGATCCTCATCATCGTAATTGCGTTGATCATTACCTCCTGTGATTCACAGTCCCCAGGGATGGATGAAACAGCATTCCTAGCCGCCGTCGATACCGCTGTTGCTGCTACAGACTCCGCCCAGGCAGCTGAAGGTCAGTTAACCCAAGACGCCAAGGCTGCGTACACTCACACCGCAACAAGCGCTCCACCAGCAACTACCACAGCTATCCCAGATACGGCGACTCCCCAACTGGCTCCCTCGAATACACCAACCCTGGCGGAAATTCTAACAATGGATGAGACCTTAGAGACTCCCGAGTTTACACTCCGTGGTCCTGCTGTTCAAGTATCTGTTGATACAAACTGTAGGTCTGGCCCTGGAGTGGATTATTCCTACCAGGGAGCCTTGTTGGTTGGCGATGAAGCCTCGATCTTCGGTACCGATCCCTCGGGTGGATGGTATTACATAGACAATCCAAGTGAGGAGAAAGGGTATTGCTGGATCTGGAATCACTATGCCCAGACTTCCGGAAGTATCTCCCCATTACCAGTATTTACACCTGGACCGACATCAGTTCCAGAACCCAGATTTTCTGTAGGATTCAGGGAAGTAGAAAGCTGCGGTGGTGCCTGGCAGGTAGAATTCGAAATAGTTAATACAGGGGTTTATACCCTAGAATCCGTCTCAACTTTTGTCCAGGATACAGTTACTAACGCCAAAACTGGAAGTTCCTCCATGAACGGCTTTGAAAAGAAAACAGGCTGCACTCTTAATCAAAAGCCAGAGAATAGAGGGCCAGGTGAATCCGGATTCACAGTCAGTTTAGACCTTTCGAACAACCCAACAGGCCATCTGACATATGCCTCGGTAACGGTCTGTACTTTGGATAATCTGGTTGGAAAATGTAATACGAGAGAATTTTACTTCACTCCATAGTGGCCCATGAGGGACTGAGTCCTTTGAAAGGACTCAGTCCCTTTTCCGTCAGGCCCCCGGAGTTTCTTAAAACTCCGGGGGCTGTTCGTTAAAATCTAACCGGTTTTGCTTTCCAGCAATTCGATCAAGGCTTCGATTAATGGCGTGATAAGTCTATTGCCACCCATACCACCGCCAGCAGCTTCTCGCTCAGCCTGCATAGTGGCCATCACTTCCGGATCCACACCATCCATACCCCCACCTTGACCACCTCCTGGTCCAGTGCCTGCCGGCATACCATCCGGACGGCCTGGGCGCTCACCTTCTTCTCCCTCTGTACCTTCTGGCCTCAGGTTTTCCAAGATACCAGATTCATTCATATACGTCATCAGATCTTCCTGGGTAAGTTCAAGGCTGGCGATGAAATTTACCTGGTCGGCTTCCATCACATTTTGGATCTCATCGATCAAGGCGACCAACTCTTCCGGAGCGGTTGTATCGCTTTCCAGCAGGCTTCTGTATAACTTCCAATATGGCACGAGATTTGGAGCCAGTTCGGCATTCACCGCATATTCAGTTTCCTCCAGTATAAAGGTACCCAGTATTAATTGGGATGCCGGCTGCAAAGCATTATCAGCGAAATCCGCCCGCAGCTCATCCCGAGACCTTGTCTGTGATTCCTCGCCAGTACTGCTGTCATCCTCACTAACCTCATATGTCTCTCCAGGGGGAGCAATCTCCCCTTCCTCGTTGGTCACGGCAGATTCATCCGCACCGCAAGCAGTCAAGATCAGTAAAACAGTAATCAACAATCCAACTTTTATTATCCTGTTCATTTTTCCTTCCTTTTTTCTTTATTTTAAATCTCCGATTAATACAACATCACCTGCACTTAAACCATCTAGCACTTCCACATACAGTACATCCCATAATCCAAGTTCTACTTCCCGGGATATAAATTCACCATCATTTTCCACCAGCACAATACCCTGGTCCACGCTGGATTCCTGCAAACCATCAATTGGCAGCAGAACAGCATCATTCACTTCACCTGCAATCACTTCTATACTGGATGCCGATAAAAGCGGCAAACCTGCCCAGCCTGTTTCATTCAGATCGAGTTCCACGAGGGCGCTTACTACTGTTGTATTCTGGCTTTTTTGCAATGTTGGATCCACAAAGAAAATTTCACCCTGATAGATCCTTTCCGGCAGCGCATCGAAAATGACCTCCACCGGACTGCCTTCCATTACCATGGACCAATCCCCTTCATCAAAAGCTGCTTCCAGAGTAGGAGGATTCAACCGTGCAATCGTGAAAACCTTATCTGTACCGATGGTTTCTTCCTCTGTCAGTTTGATCTCCATGACCACACCTTCCATTGACGTTGTTAACCTGGCTTCCTCCAATTTTTCTGCCGCGTCGGTCAGATTTTCTGCCGCAATTTCAAGGTTGGTGATCTTGGATCCATATGCCTCTTCAGGAATGGACCCTTCAACTAGAGCAGCAAGATAAAGCTCTGCTTCGTCTACCCTGGCCTCTGCCGCGGCCAATTCCGCCCAGACCTCAGCTACTTCGATTTCCGATGGCGGAGCATAATAATCATGCCAGAATCCAAACTCATCCCGCCAGCGGAAGTTATAGAAATCTGGAACATATTTTTCATTATAGGTTTCCCAATTCAGAGCCAGACTCAATTCAGCATGGTTCACTACTGCCTGTGCTTCAACCACTCGCTGCTCTGCCTCTTCAGAAGAATTTTCCGCGGCTTCATTTATCGCGTTAACAAGCTCATCCTGGGCATAGCGTAACCTGATTTCCGCTTTATACACATAGGGACTCAAATAGAAACTGAGCGTCGAATGTGCTGTTAAAACATCCTTCTGGGCTTCAGCTAAATCCAGGGCTGCAGTCGCAATCGCCGCGTCGGAGGTCAATTCTAGGTAATTTGCTTCGGCGCGAGTCAGATCATCCTGGAGTTCTTCATCATACAGAACCGCCAGAACTTCTCCAACCTGGACCGTATCACCTATCTCAACCAGGATCTCCTCAACAACTCCTCCATACGCAAAACCAACCTGGATCTCTTGGGCAGCGATCAAATTCCCGCTGCCGTGGGCCGAAAGTCGGATATCTCCGGTGGTGATCGTTGAGGTGGTGATGTCAGGTTTATCTTCCGACCCTGTGTCTGAACCCAAGACCTGAATGATACCCAGGCCGGAAATCACGAGGACCACTCCGGCAAGAACTAGCCGAATTCTGATTGGTTTCCGGAAAAACTTTTTTATCACTTCCATAACATTTCTCATATATTCTCGAGATAACAGTTTTCAATCCCTCTCATCCTTCCCTTGATTAATCAGGGGAACGGAATTTGAAGGAGAGAAATTCTGATAAATTCCTATTCATACCTTAATGCATCGATGGGGTCTAGCTTTGCAGCCTGGTTGGCCGGGTAAAATCCGAAGAAGATACCTACTGTGGCTGCGGATCCGAATGCCATGAGCACAGAACTGGCTACAATCACCGTCCGCATCCCGCTGGCCTGTCCGAATAACCAGGCTCCGACAACTCCACTTACAACACCGATCAAACCGCCGATCAAACTCAGAAGCAGGGCTTCGGTCAGAAATTGCCAGCGAATGTCATTTGGCGTCGCGCCCACGGACTGGCGGATGCCAATCTCCCGGGTGCGCTCAGTTACACTGACCAGCATAATGTTCATTATGCCGATCCCGCCCACGACCAGGGAGACCCCTGCTACCCAGGCTAAAAGGGACCGAAAAGCCGCCGTGGTTGATTCCTGGGTGGTGATAATATCCTGCTGGGTGGTGATCGAAAAATCAGCCTCTTCCAGGGTCACTTCATGGCGTTTGGCTAGGAGAAGCGATATCTGGTAGATGACATCATCCAGAGTTCTCTCTCCATCATTTCCGACGGTCTCATCCACTTCCACATAGATAAGCCGTACCTTATCACCCATAAAACGGGCAAACTGGCTGGGAGCTAATTTTTCAAGAACAATTGTGATCGGAGTATAAAGGCGGGAATCATAATCCACTTCTCCTACCATGCCTTTTTCCTCAAAGACACCAATTACCGTCAGCCGAACGCTGTCACCAACGGTGACTGTTTGTCCATAAGGATCCTGCTCTCCAAAGAGTTCTTCCGCCAGGCTGCTGCCCAGAACTGCGATAGCAGTGGTTCGATCAATCTCTTCCTGGGTCATGTAACGCCCACTGGCAATCTCCATGTCCCTTACAGAGGGAAAATCTGCCGTAGTGCCCATGATGGTGATGCTGTCCAGTGAGATATCACTCGCTTTAACGCTCTCAGAGGAAGTTTGTTCAACCACCACTCCAGCAACTCCATTGATCTGGTCAGCAATTGCGAAGGCGTCGTCATAGATCAGGCCACCGCTGCTTTGTTCCTGACCTTGTCCCATTCGCGACATGCTGCCCTGAATGTAGATCAGGTTGGATCCCAGTCCGGTAATCGATTCCTGGATGCTTTTTTCCGTGCCAGCGCTGATGCCGATCATGATGATCACTGCGGCAACACCGATAATAATACCCAGCATGGTCAGCAGAGAACGGATCTTGTTCTTCAACAGTGCCAGCCAGGCAATTTTAATTACTTTGATTGGTTTCATTTTTAACTCCCCCCTTTTCCATTCTTTACTTCCCGATGAACTTTGCCGTCCAACAAATGAATGGTGCGGTCAGTGTAGGCGGCGATCTCAGGGTCGTGGGTAACCATCACGATAGTGACACCTTGTTTGTGTAAATCTACAAGCAAATCCATAATCTCAGCCCCGGACTTACTGTCCAGGTTGCCTGTCGGCTCATCCGCCATTACCATCACTGGATCATTCACCAGAGCCCTGGCAATGGACACTCGCTGCTGCTGACCTCCGGAAAGCTCCTGGGGTTCATGGTAGATCCTATCCCCCAAACCTACCGCTTCCAGCATGTTGACAGCTTTCTCCTGCTGTTCCTCATCAGTCATCGGTGAGGTCCGATTATAGAACAAGGGCAGAATCACATTTTGTAGGGCTGGCGTTCGGGCCAGAAGATTGTAGCTCTGGAATATGAATCCCAGCTTCTGGTTTCTGATTCCGGCCAATTCAACTTTATCCAGGCCACTGACATCTTCCCCGTCCAGGTAGTATTCCCCGGAGGAAGGACTCATCAGACAGCCCAGAACATTCATCAATGTGGATTTTCCTGAACCGGAGGGACCCATAATGGCCACAAATTCTCCTTCCTGGACCTCGATGGACGAACCATCCAGGGCCCTGACCTCAAAATCTCCCATCTTATAAACTTTAACTAAATCTCTACCATCAATAATCGGTTTATGCTTTTTCATTGAGCCGTCTCCACCTGTCCGGTTGTCACCACGTCTCCCTGGTTCAATCCAGAGATGATTTCGGCGTAGATCAGATCCTGCAATCCTACTTCCACCATTTTCATGCGTGGTATTCCATCTTCCATCACAAAGACAGCGTATTCACCCTCTGAGATCTCCCGTAATGCTTCAACCGGTACCAGGATGGCGTCTTCAGCCTTGCCCCCAATCACATCTACACCGGCAGCGGACCCTACCGGGAGATCATCCCAGCCTGTTACAGTAGTATCTATTTCTACAACCGCATATACAACGGTCGTGTTCGACTGGCTTACTAAACCCGGGTTGACATTCACTATTTGGCCTTCATAAACGTTGTCAGGTAATGCATCGAAAATGATTTCTACAGGAAATCCTTCCTGGATATTTTTCCAATCCGATTCATCATAATATGTATCCAAAGTTGGTGGGTTGAGATCTGAAATCACCAGCACTACATCATTGCCAATCATTTCGGAAACATCAACATAGATCTCAGTGATAGTTCCAGAGATTGGCGCAACTAGATTTGTGGCTTCCAGATCTTCCAGGGCGTCATCCACAGCCTGGCGGGCCTGACGGATAGCCGATGCCTTCGAACCGGTAGCTTCATCAGGAAGATCTTGATCGTATTTCAAGGCTTCCAACACAACTTCCAGTTCTGCGATGGTGGCTTCAGCCAGGCTGATCTGGGCCCTGACAGAAGCGATCTCCGCATCCGTTGGGGCATCGATAAAATACACTTTCTTATCGTTATTATCCCAATAGAAATCCTCAAAGTTCTCTTCAAGGTATTCATTTTCATAGTACTGCCATTGGACCATCAAATTGGATTCCGCCCATTTCAGGTTTTGTTCTGCTGATTTCAGAATAGCTTGATTTTCCTCTGAAGGATCTGCATCTACTTCTGATTGAGCTTCAGCCAGAGCGAGAGTGAATTCTTCAACATATCCTTCAGCCTTATAAACAGCCAAACTGATCAATCCGACCAGATTACTAACATCATTTTCCAGATCGATCATAGTCCCCGCCAGGTCCATTTCCAATTCAGCAATCGCTGATGGAGATGTTAACTCACGTAAATCTCGCAGGGCATCTGACAGAATTTCCTGGCGGTCAATGTCATCCAACCGGGCCAAGGTATCTCCTGCTTCTACTTCATCCCCCACACTAACCAGCAGCTCAACCAATTCTTCCTCGATACCAGCACTGATGTCGAAGCTGACGTCCACCTCTGCAGATGGGATCAACTCACCTGATCCAGCCGCGTATAGGATAATGTCACCTTTGCGGGCTGTAGCTGTCTGTAATGTAGATTCCTCACCCTCCACAACCACGGAAGGCAAATACCAGAAGCGGTAGCCAGCATAACCCCCAGCAGCCAAAATCACAACTACCAGGGTAACGACCCAATAGATATTCTTGAAATTCTTGATCTTTTCCATGCACAATTTCTCCTAATTGAATTGAAAAATTCGAATACAGGGATTAGTGTACTAGGAGATTATTTAGAGACTATTTAGATAATATTTAGGAAGAGTGTAGGTATTTAGATAGACACGATTCCTTAAATAAGAAAGCTCCCGGAGTTTTAGTTAACTCCGGGAGCTTATTCTAAAGGAACTGAGTCCCTATTTTAGTTTTACTCCACGATCACCCAATCGCTGCTACTGCGGCCAAAGACCTCGGGAGAATACATTTCTTCAGCCTTGGCAGGCGGCACAACAAAAGTACCAGGGGTTGTGGCGCGGGCAATATAGGTATACTCAAAGACTCCGTCCCACAGCAGCGATGTAAAGGCTTCTGCCCGCTCATCGCGCATGTTCTGGTGTTCATACCAGGGTCCCCACCACCACCATCCGTAGTTGGAATCCGAACTGTTGGGATCCTGCGGGATGCTGCCTGAAACTGCCAGGGCGGGATTGATGATCTCCAACCCGGCCGGTAGCGGATCCACCAAAGCAACGTGGTAGCGCCGATTGTCCGCGATCATTGTGATGCGGATTCTGACACGCGCCCCAGCCTTGATCACCCAGGTACCATCCTCGAGGCGTTTGACATCCTCAGGATCATCCACAGCTTCATACTCTCGCTGAACTACAAATCCCATTTCTAGCGGGTCCAGCTGCAGATCTGTGGGAGCGTATTTCAAACCAAGGCGGTAATACAGCCTTCCCGGGCCTTCCTTGCTGATAATCAGGTCCTGCTGTTCCAGATCGGTATCCACCAGGTAGCTCATCGGCACTTCTGTCAGATGCCGATCGGTGCTGTAGCCAACATACTCATGATCTCCGGCATAGGTATCACCCAACCAGATCCGGGCTACAAATTCAGGTTCCACTGACTCGTAAGTGTTGAAGTAACGATCCAAAGCCAGAAGTACAAAGACATTTTCTTGCGTGCTGCTCCAGTGACCCCGCTTGCGGTGCGCCAGCAGCCCTGTGACAAGCTTGGGGATCAGATCGCTGTCTGGATCGTCCGCGATCATCGTATCAAGCATCACTGCGTCTGTTTTCCGATCCGAACTCAGCAATAGATAGGTTTGATCATCATAGTATGTAGTGAAGTTGGCTGCTCCTGGGGTTTCAACAACTCTGTTAGCCACCCAATTGCGGATTTCTTCCAGCTCTCCCAATGAACCAGCATCATCTACCAACACCTGCCAGATCCAGCCGATCCCGGCCATGGATATATGGTCAAAACCTGATCTATGGAACAGGTCACGAGCCTTATTTGGATCGGGATCATCCATCAGGTCCCGAACATAAAGAGCATAGGAGCTGAGGGTATTGCGAGTATATTCCCCATACCAGTAAGGATAGTAATCTTCGATATTTTGCAGGTAATCCAGCACCATGTACCACATGTCTTCAGAAACCTCAAAACCTTTCTGCCGAGCTCGAGCCAGGGAATGCGCCACATGGATAGTGTTATACGGAATGGATTCCTGACCCCGGCGCCAGTACGGGAAACCGCCATCATAATTCTGGATGATGCCCAGCATTTCCAAATCCCTGGCTACACGATCTTCCATTTCCTGCGGGGTTGGCATTCCTTCTGCCTCAAAAGCACTCAATACATCCCTCAAGGCTGCGATGCCCAGGATGCGGGATGACATTTGCTCGGAACATTCATAAGGGTATGAATAGAGATACATCACAGCATCCGTCAGAGCCTGCAGTGCGGTAGATGAAGTATTGATCTCCAAACCGCCAAACTGCGGGAACACATTTGCTGGTCTCGCAATTGGTTGGATTGCGGCACCATCGTCAAGCACACCATAGGTCGCAAATGCCTCTGTCGTAGCCGGAGTATAAACCGGCATTTCACCAGCAGCGGCATCAGCATAATCGTCTGAAGTTGCTGCAATTCGGAACTTCGCATCCCCTGCCATTTCTGCCGACATCGGGAATCGCACCTCGATCCGATCATTGGCCGGGATCCTGACCTTCATACCCATACCACCAACCAACTCTAAATTGCTGGCCTGGATGATCACATCTGCTTCAATTAACTCATCGGTCTGATTTTGAAGCACTACCGGCATTTCAAATTGGTCACCAAAGTTCAGGAACCTGGGTGCCGAAGGACGGACCATTAGAGGTAAGCGAGCTGTGATGCTAGATTCACCAGATCCAAACTGATTTCCACTCTCATCTACCGCAACTACCATCACCCTGTAGCGGGTCAGGTTGTCCGGCAGACTGACCTTTACCATTGCCTTGCCATTACTATTTGTTCTCACTTCCGGTGCAAATGTCGCCAGAGGATTGAAATCTATCCTGATCTGAATCGCTTCTCCTCCTGTTGCTGCATTATCCATACCCAAGCCCTTGGCTTCCATATCAGCATCAGCCATTTCCAATGCAGGAGCTTCCATCATGACTTCTTCGGCCATTTCACCTTCCTTGACCATAGTAGCCTGAGGCATGGCTCTGATCTCATCAGCAGCCTGCTCCAGCAGAGCGCCTGGATTAGCCAGCAGGATACTCGAACGGGTATAGTAGCTGCTGGTATCTGCCGGCCGGGTCGAATAAAAGACCGAAAGCGGGTCTGTTAGTTGGTAACCCGTTAATCCGAGGATAGCTTCATCAACAACCACCACCGCTAGCTCAACACCAGAAACTGGCTCACCGGATGCATCCCGGACGGTAACGTCCAGCCAGGTATCCTCACCTGGCTCGAGTTTATCTTCCCGGGGTTCTACCAGTAGGTCCAGCGTCCGCCCCAGGGGAGGGATGGATAAGTTGATTTGTCCGGTCGCAAATGCTGGCCTTGGAGGAGCACCTTCCAGTACTTCTCCTTTATCATCTGTCCTGGCAGTCGATCCGACCAGGTCTACCTTGACATACAGGTTCGGGATATGTTTGTCTTCGATCGGGACTTGCAGTGTAAGACTGCTGCCATCCATCGTGAAACTTTCAGTGGAGATTATGCCATTACGGCTAATAGTCAGTAAACCTTCCCCGTTACTGAAAGGTGCCTGGACCAAGATCTCAGCCACATCACCAGGCTGATAGATCTCCTGATCCGGGATCAAATTGATCTGTTCCTGTTCTACATCGCGGGAGGGAGGTCTTTCCCCACCACTGACCCAACGGGTCATGCGGCTTTGATTGACTCGATCTGCGGAATCGATCACAACAGCCGTGATCTGGTAACGTCCACCCCGGGGAGTATCAAACTCGCAGCTGACCGGTTCGTCCGTGGATCCAACAGAACATTCCTGGATATCAACCTCCACTTCCTGCCAGCGCCCATCTTGGTATTTCCATTCCAAGCGAGCTGCTTCGACATTAATGGGTCGGTCAGAGATAGTATTTCCATCCAGGTCGGTGACGATCAGATCAACCTCTAAGGGTTCCCCCTTCTCCACAAAGTAGCGATCCGTTCGCATACCAACATAAAGATCAGCCGGATGAACAGTCAGGCTGGTTGAACCTGTCCAGGCTTGCCGATTGACATCAAAAACTGTTCCTTCGGCTACAACGCTATACGCCCGCGGATTTTCCAAAGATTGGAAATCCATCCGCAAATAGTGGTTGCCAGAAGCATCTGTTACTCCGCTGAAGCTTTCTCCAGTCGTTCCACCATTATCCTGGTAGTAGTAATCATAGAACCACCAGGGGGTCCAGTAGCCAAAACTGAAATCGGACCAGTTTGGCGGCTGATAATTGGTCGGCGTAGACATCACATACCAATTAGTATCCGCATTGGGGAGCGGTCCACCAGCATAGTAATTGGCTTCAACTGCCAGGATGGCGTGATCGCCAATGAAATACGGTCCAGTGGTCTCGTTTCGAGCGCTAACCTCAAATTCAGGCCGTCTGAACTCCTGGACCTGGATCTGATGATAATAATTATTATAGGAAATCCCTGATAAAGAACCTATGGGATTAATGATCACCTGGGTATATCCCAGATTAGCATTTTCGGGAAGCGAAAAGTGGAAGTCAAATCCACCCAGCGAATTCACATCCGCCTGGCCAGTTACCAACTCATTGCCCTGGGGGCCAATAACCTGGTACGAAACCTGGCTGACTTGGTCTCCAACCAGCTCCACATCCCCTGACTCATCGGTACCGATTCTGCGCATCCAACCTTTTAGATAAACCTCTTCACCGGGTTTATACATCTGGCGATCATCCCAGACATACCAGCGAAGCTCATCAACCAGGGAGCGCTTGGACCAGCCACTGTCACTCCAGTAATAGGATGAAGGTGGCATGAAAGCCAGATCATTTCCTTTTTCAGCAACCAGGTAAGGTATACCTTCATAAGGAAGATCGAATTTCGAAACACCTGTTTGATCGGTCTTTCCGATCATGGAATCGGTCCCAGGTTTAATAATCACATCTGACAGAGGTGCTCCAGTCAGAAGATCCGTTGCCCAGACCACCATTTCGGTGTGGTCCACAAATGCATCCAGTCCAATATCTGTGATCTGGACCCAAACCTGAACATGCTCCCAGTAGCGTTCCTCTTCAAATAATCCTTTTGGAGGTTTTGCTATCACTATGAATTGGCCATTCTCTCCCTCCAGGTAATCCGTTAGTGGAATATAAACTTCTGTAAGTTTATCTGCTGGAGATTCTATGGGAACTGTATCATCAAACACTTTCTTCCCAGGAATGGTTAGTTGAATATCAGTACGCTGATAATCACGCAAATATTGCAGAAAACCCGGCCAATCCTCAGGTTTTACCTGGTAGATCTCAACATTCAATTTGTTGTAATTGATAGTATAGAGAGACAGGGCTGGGTTATTATCCGCTGGATCCATAGTGACAAAGATCTCATCCGGACCAAACAAGACCGGGTCAGCTGAGCCAATCCTGAATTTTAATGTTTCATCTTTCCCCAAGGTTTGGCCGAACTGGTCTTGAATCGAGCTGTCTACAGTTACCCAGTAAGTTGTCCTTCCTTGAGTATTTCCTTGGATATTGATCGTATTTCCGTATATATTAACCGATGCATTGGGCAGTTCAGGTTCAATGGTGACCATGCTGCCATCGTAGGCATCCATATCTATCGGGTTATTGAAACGTATATATAGTGGTGTTAGCGGCCGGCAAGGTTCATCGCCCCATGAACAACCGTGTTCCTCCACCCTTAAAGGTGCATAGGTGGAAAAGGAATAACTCTGGTCATATTCTGTCACAAGAGGGCCCTCAGCAGAAGGAGTACCTGCCTTGATGACTATGGATATCCCAGTATCGGCGGGTAGCGGTTCCAAGGCCCGGAAGGCCAACCATCGTCCTTCTTCAGCGTATTCGATCCGGTGGCTGATATACTCGTCCTCCTGGATCTCCTCTTCAGTAGCCAATTTGATTTGGACTGGAAGATTCCCAGCTGTAACTTGAATATGATCGATCACTGACGATTGATCAATTCGCTGGTCAAAGGATATAAAAAACAGAGGATCCAGCGGTTGCGGCCCATAGGAAGGATAATAGTCCTCCATTACAGGTGGCGGGGTAGAAAACCGGAACTGCACAGTATCTTGAAGGGTTTTCCCAACAGCAGATTGTACTCCCGCAGGGATAGTGACAAGATATTCAGTTGCCATCGGCAGACGGTCATACAGATCTGAGTCAGATAGGAAATTCAGAGTTCGGGTTCCCAACCAACGCCAGGATCCGGGAATTAATGGAGTGACTTGGACAGGTACGTCTTCTTCTGCCAAGGCTTCCAGGGTGTTCAAAGCGATCATCGGTTGGTTAAAGGTGACGCTGATGAAAGGAGCTATCGCTACTACCCCATCCGGAGCAAAGCGCAGCACTTCAAGTTCTTCTCCATAAACAGGCTGCGGTTTAGTCAAATCCAATGAACTGGGAAATGATTCCGGGATGGTAACGCCGGTTATTGGCGGGGGCAGGATCTGCTCTGGTAACCGGAAATCGACTTCCAGGCCCTGTTCTTCCACCCAGGGAGCCAAACGAGCCAGAATTTCTTCAATCTCTTCTGCTGTTAATGGCACACCTTTTACAGGGACCAACCTCTCAAGTACTGATGGCACTTCCTGTCCATCACTCAGTTGGATAGTTAATCCTTTACCTCCGTCACCACCATTCAGAGCAGGACTTCCTTCCTCAACAGTGCCGAATTCATTTTGGTCTATAGGTATCGGCTGCGGTGTTTCTCGCCCATTTACCCCCTGCCCTGGTAAAGTACATGCCAAAGTATTTCCTATCAGCATGATTACCGCCAGGCTAATCATCACAAACCGTCTAATTCTCTCGACTCTCTTATTCATCGGGATACTCCTCTTCATTTCTGGATTGTCATCATTTCAGGCATCCAGTAGACGTAATTCAATTCATTTTAGTTCCCAAGTTTCAATCAACCCTTTAAACATGTCTAGCTAGATAGGTTCGCATTATCTCCTCAGCATGAGCCAAATCTTGATATTCCATCACAGTGAGAAGTGGATGAGGGTTGCCTGTGATCATTTTCGATACTACGACACCTTTTTGTCTCAGACATAATACTGGTTTATCCAGATCCAGGGCATAACCTATCTCATATCCCACGCCATGGGAAGGTGTACTAACCTCGGCAACAAGCAAACCACTTTCGCGGATCCAATTCACATCACGTTCGTAAATATCTCTTGGTTCCTCCCGGGCATCTACCTCTTCAATTCCGGTTTCAGCTATATGGGCAGTAGGAACATCTATCCCCATCCCTATCAGCACTTTCACCATGAACTGATAAGCTTTTTCATCTTTTCTTCCACCGCTTATCGAACAGGCAAAATATATCTTCATTATTCACACCCTTTATCTTATTAATATCCTGCTGCGATCTGAGAAAACCGGATATGTTATACTCGAATTGGTCAGCGATAAATCATTAAAATGAATTGTACCCTCGGATTAAAATGGAAGGATTAGAAATTCAAGATATTTGGAAGAGATTTGGAGAGGTTGATGTTCTCCAGGGGATCTCCTTCCAACATAAAAAAGGTGAAATCCTGGCTTTGCTTGGTCCAAGTGGGAGCGGGAAGACCACCTTGCTTGAGATCATTGCTGGCTTGGTTGAGCCCGAACAGGGAGACTGCCTCTGGAATGGGGAATCTTTGTTGGGAGTTCCACCACATCTGCGGAATTTCGGTTTAATGTTCCAGGAATATGTCCTCTTTCCCCACAAAGACGTTGGGGAGAATATCGCTTTTGGATTAAAGATGGCTGGCACTGATCGGGATATCACATTAGAAAGGGTAAAAGAAGTGCTGGACCTGGTTGGTTTGTCCGGCTTAGAAAATCGAGATCCTGCAACTCTCTCCGGAGGAGAACAACAGCGGATCGCCCTGGCTAGATCGCTGGCCCCGGAACCCCGCTTGTTGATGCTGGACGAACCTCTTGGGGCGCTGGACAGAAGCATCAGGGAAAGACTGATCGGGGAACTGCGCGATATTCTAAAGAACTCCTCCCAAACAGCCCTGTACGTTACGCACGATCAAGAAGAAGCTTTCCGTATCGCAGACAGGGTTGTGATCCTTGGAAATGGAAAAACCGCCCAAATCGGCACTCCCCGAGAGATCTACCACCAACCTAATTCTCCTTATATTGCTCGATTCTTAGGGATGAATAACTTACTAAAAGGAGAAGCAAAACCAACCGAAGAAGGAACTATCCTGGAATCTGAAATTGGGTCTTGGCTAATAAAAAGTCATTATCAGGGACCTGGAATGATCCTCGTCAGAAATGATCAGGTCATGGTTGGGTCTGTCGATAGCAAAAAAAATGTATCCCTGACCGGAAAATTGGTCAGCAGCTCATTCAGCGGTTCCGTTATTCATTTAATAATTGAAGTAAATAGCCAACAATTGGGATTTTCCTGTTCTGATTGCGGAATGGACTTACCTCAAACAGGAGAATCCATCCAGATCTCATTCGAGCCAGATAAAGCCCTGCACTTTTTTCCCTCATAAGAATTTTTGTCTTTAATTGAACCCAGGTAATAAAAGTAGTAAATTCTGTGTTCAACACTAACCCCCATCCCTAAATTAATACTCTGGAAATCCACTCCACGTACCGGTCAGGATAAAACGTACCAAGTCAATTAGCGCGATTTGCATCAGCGCGGAAGAGACTCCTGCAATTCCCCACCAAATTAATTCTTTCCAGGAAGTAAAGCTATTTTCCCTTTTCCTGAGCAGGATCCAGATCACGGTATACAATACAGCCAACAATAACAACAAGCTGCCAGTGCTGATCAAAATCAATGGATAGGTTAGAAGCGGATTCCCTGTCAGGATCACAAGTCCAATTCCAATTACTCCACCTAATAGGATCATCCAATCCTTGGGTCCGCGGATAGCCGGTAAGAGAGAGGTCTCGCTCCAGACTGTTTGCCCAACCAGAGGATAAAGAATAGCACTGATCACAATCCCAAATCCCAATCCCGTCAATGATCGGACAATATTATTTGGTTGATAAAGTGATAAGTGATTCAATCCGGGATAAAGGTGGACGACAGAATTCAATCCATCCAGGAGATAAAAGATAAATAGGGCTGCCATCAGTACCAATGCCCAGCGTTTTGGGAAACCGGATCTCTTTCTTGCCACCAGCAATTGAAATCCAAATCCCCAAATAAAACCGAGATATTGGCCTGTACAGCGAGCGCAGAGGGAAAATGGCCTGTCTCCAAAATAATGGGAGTGGGAGCCAATACGATGACAAACAGCATAGGCAATCGCATCTGATTTTCCCAATAATCCAGGGGGAGTGTTAATCAACCAGGAAATGACCAGTACCCCCAGGAGAGAGACGAGGAGGTAGCGGATAAGTTTCTTGCTTTTTGGAGTAGTTAAACCAGTATTTTCCACTTTACTCAGCTAGTAGATTTGATATTAAGTCCATAGAATCTTTAGCGGTTAAGTCCAGAGTCAAAGGTGTCAATGAAGCAAAACCACTCTTGATAGCGCCATAATCCGTACCTTCATCCTGAACACCCGTTGGGGGCTCTCCCCCTACCCAATAATAAGGAACTCCACGGGGATCTTTTCTCTTCAATAATTCATCATTATAAACACGCAGTCCCTGACGAGTGACCTGCAATCCCTTTATCTCATCCAACTGAAGGTATGGAACGTTTAGACTCAAAACTACCCCTTTCGGGAACTCCATCCTTAACATTTTCTCCGCGACTCTGCAAGCATACTCGGCGGCGGGTTCATAATCCAACACTCCCAGGTGGTTATCCGGGCTGTCCAAGGATACAGCCAAACCCGGCAAACCCCAGATCACCGCTTCCATAGCAGCTGTCACTGTTCCTGAATAGGTCACATCATGTCCGATATTTGCGTGAGGATTGATACCTGAGACTACCAGATCGATATCCGATAGGACGCCCATTACTGCCAGAGCAACACAATCAGATGGAGCTCCATCACTGGCGAGTGCTGAACTGCCATCCTGCAGCTGGACCTCTCTGACACGCAATGGCTTGTGCATGGTTTTCACATGACCAGATGCAGACCAATTGCGATCCGGGGCCAGCACACTGACATCCCCCAATCCTCGCATGGCATCAACCAGAGCAAATAAACCTGGAGCTGTTACACCGTCATCATTCGTTACCAATATATGTGTCATTATCATTCCATTTCTATTTTTATGGATACTTAACAGTCTAATATTATAAACGATGTGAATTTTTAGCAGTAGCTGGATATCCTACTTGCAAAGATCCCAGTCTGAATTACAATGAGGGAGTTAACCAGCACAAAGCGGAATAAAGAAATATATTATGGATAAACCCGAACGCAAACATCCAGTGGATGTTTCTCTGCTAGGCAGGATCAAGCTCTATCAAAAATCTTATCCCCCCCAATTCTGGCTGTTGTTCTGGGGCAGCCTGGTCAACTTTACGGGGATGAGCATGATCTGGCCTTTTTTAGTGATCTATCTTGGGAATGAGTTAAGCCTACCCCTAACTGTCATCACGACATTAACGACCATCAACGCGGTAGCAAGTCTGCTCTCATCATTTTTAGCGGGGAGTATAGCTGATAAACTGGGCCGAAAATGGACCATGGTCATCAGCCTCTGTATGACAGGACTGACTCTGGCAGCGATGGTTCCTGCTCATACCTACGGCCAATTTGCGATATTGATGGCGCTGAGAGGAGCTTTTCGTCCCCTTTATAGAGTGGGATCTGATGCTATGATCGCCGATCTTGTCCCTCCTGAAAAGAGAATTGATGCCTTTGCATTAACCCGGCTCGTCAAAAATGTTGGTGTGGCATTAGGACCGGCGCTTGGTGGTTTCATGATAGCTTCTTCTTATCAGATCACTTTTGGTATCGCTGCAGGAACAACTATATTCTTCGGCCTGCTGATTGCCCTCTTTACAATAGAGACCCTACCGGAAGCAGCCAGGGAGATCCAGGAAAAATTACTCGCCACTTTAAAATCCTATCAATCTATTTTTCAGGATCGGATCTTTTCCAGTTTTATCCTTGGTTTTACTTTGCGCCAGATCGCCGGCAGCATCCTCTGGGTTCTGTTAGGAGTCCATGCGATAGATAATTTCGGCCTATCTGAAACACTTTACGGGCTTATACCTACCGTCAATGCCGTGATGGTGGTCCTTTTGCAGCTTTTTGTGACGCGCAGAACCTCCCGCTTTCGGCCCTTGGCCGTCATGGCTGTTGGTACCTTATTCTATGGGCTTGGGGTTGGAAGCATAGCCTTTGCTACAGGATTCTGGGGATTTTTGGTCAGTATGGTGATTGTCACGATCGGCGAATTGATGGTTATTCCTACAGCCAGCACCTATACTGCCAATCGGGCACCAGAAATTATGCGCGGGCGGTATATGAGTATGTTGGCTTTAACAATGGGAGCAGGATCAATGATCGGCCCGCTGCTGGGCGGATTTCTGAACGATACTTTCAGTCCTTCTGCGATCTGGTATGGCGGTGGCGCAGCAGGTTTCTTAGGAGCAATGATCTTCTTTATCCTGGTCACCAAGACCATGAACTCAGGGGTAGAAGTACCTGCGAGTTAAATAAAAATGGGATGGCTTTATAACATCCCATTCAAGGAAATAATACTATCTTAGCTTAATCTCCATCCAAAGATGATTCCATCAGCTGCTGGATCCTGGGAATCATTGATGCCGGATCCGGATGAAGTCCCTCAATCAATAAAGCGCTCTCAAATACTTGTTCCACTATCAGCTCTCTACGGGGATCATCTTCCGGCAGTTGACTGATCTTCTGAAGGATCGGATGATCAGGATTGATTTCCAGGACTTTTTTCGGGATCTGGTAATCCCTGTCCATAATCCGATATACTCGCTGCATTTCTTGACCAAGCGAGCCTTTAGCATCAACAAGCCTGGCTACAGAATTGGTCAAGCGGTCTGTAATCCGCACATCAGATACTTTCTCTCCCAGGAAATCCTTAAAAATGTTTAGCAAACCATCTACAGCTTCATCAGATAAAGATGGTGGTTTTTCCTGCTCCTTTTTTTCAACCCCTTCTGATTGTTCAGGAAGATTTAAATCGGAAGCCGCTACATTTTGAAGGGAGAATTCCTTATACTCCCTCAGCCCTAGCAGCATAAAGGAGTCTACTGGATCCGTTAAGGTTATTACTTCATAACAATGGGTCTGGAAATAATCCAGGTGGGGACTGCGGGAAACTGAGCTCTCATCATCACCCAAGATGTAGTAGATCTTGTCTTGGCCAGGTTTCATATGTTCCAGGTAATCGTCCAGCGAAGTCCATTGATCGGGCATAGTCGTCGAGTGAAACCTCAGCAATGTTGAAAGTTCATCGCGGTTGTTATCATTGGCGGCCACTCCCTCTTTAATGAACAGTCCAAACTCAGACCAAAAGGAAAGATACACTTGCGGATCTTTTCTAGCCATCTCTTTCAACTTTTGAATGACCTGATTAGTCAAAATTTTATTGATCCGGCTGATCATTGCAGTAGCCTGAACACTTTCACGCGACACATTTAATGGTAGATCTTCAGCATCAACTACTCCCTGGATAAATCGGAAGTATGGAGGAAGTAAGTCCTTGGAATAATTTTCGATCAGGATCTTCCTGGCAAATAGCTTTAATCCGTCTTGTTCACGCAGTGTGAACAAACCTCGATCTGGTTTAGCAGGCATATATAAGAGAGCATAGATCATTAATGGAGCATCAGCTACAAAATGGATCTTCTCAAGGGGTTCTTCCATTTCTAATGTTAATTGACGATAGAAATCCTGATACTGATCCTCTTCCACAGAGCGGGGATTTTCACGCCAGATCGCAGTTTGTTGATTGATCTGTCCTTCCTCACCCGCTATAAAAATTGGGTATGGCACATAATCTGAATGGGTCTTTATGATCTCCCGGATCCGTTGAATCTCCAGGAATTCCAGGGCATCATCATTCAATTTCACTTCGATGGATGTTCCCCTGGTTTCCTTTTCCGCGGTACCCATCTCAAAAGTATCAGCACCTGTCGCAAACCATGAGGCAGCATCTTGATCTGGCAGGTAACTTCGTGAAGTCACTTTAACCCATTCAGCAGCCATGAAAACCGAATAGAATCCTACTCCAAATCGACCAATGACATCCACCAATCCCTTTTCATCACCATCAGCTGCTTCTAAAAAGGCTTTGGCCCCAGATTGGGCAATAGTACCTAAATTGGTCATCATCTCTTCACTGGTCATACCGATACCAGTATCAGAAATCTTGAGAATCTTCTCCTCAGGATCAAGCTCAATCCTGATTTCCAGATCCAATGATGGATCGAGGATCTCCCGGTCAGTTTGTAGGACAAAACGCATCTGAGTTAAAGCATCAGATGCGTTGGAAAGCAATTCGCGAAGAAAGATCTCTTTCTTGGTGTAAAGTGAATGAACCAGAATATTTAATAATTGCTTGATCTCTGTTTGGAAAGCGATTGGACCGCTGGTATTTTCCAGCCTTGGTTTATGAGTATCAGCCATAAACTCCTCCTCTTGAAGCTGCTATTCTATTAGCTTATCAAATGAGTATTAACTTGACATAAGAACAAAAATCACCCAGGAGGTAAATCTCCCGGGTGATTATATGTCAGTTAGTTTTTTGAGGATATTTATCTAATGAGTGCGTCTGTCATTCTGACGGTCCGGATCATTTTAGACACATCGTGAACCCGGATAATATCCGCTCCACGGGTGATGCCAACGGAAACCGCTGCAGCAGTTCCTTCAATACGGTCATCTGGAGGCAAATCGAGAGTATAGCCGATAAATGATTTCCTGGATGGCCCCAAGAGTACAGGATAACCAAGAGCCCGAATCTCATCCAGGCAATTTATAAGTTCCAGGTTCTGTTCTACAGTCTTTCCGAACCCAATTCCAGGATCCAGGATGATCATCTCATCTGGAATACCAGCCTTATGGGCCAAAACCACACTGTCCTGCAATTCAGCCTTTACATTTTCCAGCAGGTCATCATATTCCATGCCAATATACCGACCTCCCAGGCGTTCCTTGATGGCTGCGTTATTGGGATTGCTTCGGTTATGCATCAAGATGACAGGAACGTCATTTTCAGCAGCTACTCCTGCCAGCTCCGGGTCAGCTTTCAATCCCCATACATCGTTTATGATAGAGGCTCCAACTTTAATGGCTTCACATGCTACCTGGGATTTGTAGGTGTCTATTGATACCAGGGTCTCAAACTCAGCTGCTAGCTGAGTGATAACCGGAAGGACCCGGTCAAGTTCTTGCTGGGCGGATACAGGAGCCGCACCTGGACGAGTACTTTCACCACCCACATCAAGGATATCAACCCCAGCCTCAACAAATTCTCTGGCTTGTTCAAATGCTGCCATTCTGTCCAGATCCGCCAGCCCATCTCCAGAAAAACTGTCAGGTGTCAGATTGAGGATGCCCATTACATAGGTCCGGGAACCCCAATCAAAAGTGAATTTGTTGATCGATAGCTTTTTCATATTATTTCTATATCGAGGATACTTAATAACTTACTCAATCTCTTAATTTTATCTATAATTTACACCTTGTTTCTCATTATGCAAATTCATTATACTATCATGCTAATCATGGAAACATATGTAATCACATTCATCAAGAAAATCATATCCAAATTATTACCCTGATTGGAGATATAGTAAGTCCGACAAAGGTACCATTCGGATCTGAGACAAGATTCACCTTAGTGATCAGTCTCTACAGAAGGATCTGTTAGAACCATCGGATTTGAAAAATCTGAGAGTTCTTCGGATT
>Ga0180435_10000823_pt1 | contig 32716 bp, 35 predicted proteins | sample SS_ome_3_FD_132467 | JGI IMG/M metagenome (GOLD analysis project Ga0180435, IMG submission 132467) | Hypersaline lake sediment archaeal communities from the Salton Sea, California, USA - SS_3_S_1 metaG | ecosystem: Environmental > Aquatic > Non-marine Saline and Alkaline > Hypersaline >... | reverse complement strand
GGCATGGCCAAAGGTTCGGGCATGATAAAGCCCGATATGGCTACTATGCTTGCCTTTATAGGCACAGATGCAAAGGTGGAGAGGGATACCCTGGACAGGATACTGAAACAGGCAAATAAGACCAGCTTTAACAGCATAAGCGTAGATGGGTGCCAGAGCACTAATGATTCCGTCTTTTTGATGGCCAATGGCTTAAGCGGATTAAACATCGGAGAGGAGAGCATCTATTATAAAGAATTTGCCGAAGCTGTAACTTTCGTTATGCAGGAACTGGCAAAAAAAATAGTCATGGATGGCGAGGGCGCCACCAAATTTATTGAGATAAGTGTATCAGGGGCAAGAGATGATGCAGAGGCAGGCAGGGCGGCTATGACAATAGCAGATTCAAACCTGTTTAAGACAGCTATGTTCGGACAGGACCTTAACTGGGGCAGGATAAATGCAGCCCTGGGGGCATCGGGCTGCGGCCTGGATCCTGATAAGGTAGACATATCTGTGGGCGGCAGGATGATAGTAAAAAACGGGACCGGTCTTGATGTGGACAAAAAGGCGGCAAAAGAACTGTTGGAGCCGCAGAATATAAAAATCTCCATAGACCTCAGGAATGGAAATGGCGGCTGGACTGTATGGACCTCGGACCTTTCTTTTGATTATATAAAGATAAATGCGCTTTACCATAATTGATATACCGGAGTTAGAGATGACCGAAGACAGCAAAAATGTGAAATACTATAAAAAAGATGAAGAAGATATAAACAGCGCCTACCTCCAGAAAGCGGGGATACTGCTGGAATCGCTTCCGTATATAAAGCAGTATTTCCAAAAAATAGTGGTGGTAAAGATAGGCGGCAGCATGATGGAGGATGAAAATATATTAAAAAGCGTGCTGGATGACCTGGTGCTGATGAAATATGTGGGGATCAAAGTAGTGCTGGTACATGGCGGGGGAAAGCAGATAACAAGTCTTATGAAGGAAAGAGGCATAAGTGCAGAGTTTGTAGATGGACTCAGGGTGACCACGGATGAAGTTATGGACATCGTCAAGATGGTCCTTATAGGAAGCATAAATTCCCGGCTGGTATCATTTTTAAACGGACACGGGAACATCGCCGTGGGAGTGTCGGGAAATGATGCCGCATTCATAAAATGCAAAAAGAAGAAATACCAGAAAAACGGCAGGGAGATCGACCTTGGTTTCGTGGGTGAAATAGAGGATATAAACGTAAAATTCCTGGATGATATACTGGCCAACAGTTATATTCCGGTTATAGCCACACTTGGTGTAGATGATAAGGAGAAGATGTATAATATAAATGCTGATTCCTGTGCTTCCGGTATAGCATCGGCGCTGCAGGCGGAAAAGATGATAATGCTTACCGATGTAGACGGCATCATTGACAGCAATGATAACGGCACCCGGCTTATATCCAGGCTGACTTTTAAGCAGTGCGTCAGCATGATCGGCAGCGGCAAGATAAATTCCGGCATGATACCCAAGGTAAGGGCCTGTATGGATGCCCTGGAAGCCGGAGTGGGAAGGACGCATATATTAAACGGCACCAGAAAGCATTCCATACTGGTAGAAGTTTTTACTGACAAGGGCATAGGGACAATGATAACCAGGAAGAAAGTGTAGGCATAAACATGGAAAGTATTGATAATAATGCAGGATATAACCGGGGCAGCAAATACCTGATGAATACATATAGCAGGCTTCCAGTCATATTCGAAAGGGCAAGCATGCAGTACCTGTGGGATATCGAGGGCAAAAAATACCTTGACTTTATAGCCGGCTACGGCTGCCTTAATGTAGGGCACAGCAATAAAGATGTAATAAAAGCAATCCAGAAACAGGCTGCCCGGATCATACAGCCTTCCAATGTCTACTATAATATCCCCCAGATAGAACTGGCCAGGAAAATATGCGAGGTGACCGGATTTGGACAGAAGGTATTCTTTGCCAACAGCGGGACCGAGTCTATAGAGGCTGCGCTTAAGCTGGCCAGGAAATATTCTGAGGATAAGTACGGCCCCGGCAGGCATGAAGTGATAACTTTCAAGCGGTCTTTCCATGGAAGGACCATGGGGGCCCTTTCTGCTACGGCACAGCCTAAAAAACAAAAGATGTTCCAGCCCCTGCTGGAAGGCTTTTTATATGGAGAATTCAATGATATTGATTCGGTCCGGGCCCTGGTAAGCAGCAGGACCTGTGCAGTCATGCTGGAACCGGTCCAGGGCGAAGGCGGCGTATTTCCTGCCGAAAAACAGTTTATGAGACAATTGCGGCAGTTATGCAGCGAAAATGACATCATGCTCATACTCGATGAAGTGCAAACCGGTTTTGCCAGGACAGGTAAGATGTTTGCATATGAGAATTATGATATAAAGCCGGACATACTGGTTTTGGCAAAAAGTCTTGGAGGAGGCATGCCCATAGGAGCGTTAGTCTCTACTGACAGCATAAGCAGCGCTTTTGCTCCCGGCATGCACGGCTCCACTTTCGGGGGAAATGCAGCTTCATGTGCCGCAGGTATAGCTGTTATAGATTATATAAGGGATAATGGCCTGGCACAGAGATCAGCTGAACTGGGCAGGCACCTGATGTCCGGGCTCATGAAGCTTGAAAAGAAGTACAGTAGTATAAGCCAGGTAAGGGGACTGGGACTAATGGCGGCCCTGGAACTGAAGGAACCGGCAGCGGCAAAAATAGTGGAAGACAGTCTAAGCGACGGTCTGGTGCTGAACCGGGTCTCAGACTATGTACTAAGGTTTTTGCCTCCTCTTATCATAAAAAAGAAGAATATCGACTACCTGCTCAAATGGCTTAATAAAAAATTGGGGGAGATGTAAATGCGTAAAAAAGAAAAAATAGACCTGCTCACCCTGAAAGACCATGACCCGGGAGTGATAAGGGACATAATATCTTCTGCCGGAAGGATCAAGGCAGATCCGGGAATATGCGGCGGGCTTCTTTCCGGTAAGAGTATAGCATTGCTTTTTAATAAGCATTCTACCCGTACCAGGCTTTCATTTGAAGCCGGTATCAACCAGATGGGAGGAAATACCCTGTACCTGGATGCCGGCAGCCTTCAGCTCTCAAGAGGAGAGAATTACAGCGACACGGCAAGGATATTCTCAGGATACATCGATGGTGTCGTAATAAGGACCTATGAGCAGGAGGTTTTGGAGATATTTTCCAGGCATGCCGGCATACCTGTAATAAACGGGCTTACCGACAGTTATCATCCCTGCCAGGCGCTGGCAGACATCTTTACTGTCAGTGAACTGGGCATACTGGACAAAGACCTGAGATTTACCTATATGGGAGACAGCAATAATGTCGCCAACAGCCTCATGATAGGCATGTCAAAACTGGGGATCGGCATCACTGTCTGCAGCCCCCGGGAGTACGGGCCGGAAAGGGAAATACTTGATTACTGCAGCAGCCTTCCTGGAAAAGATGTAGAGGTAGTGGAGGATCCCAAAAAGGCGGTAGAGGATGCAGATATAATCTATACTGATGTATGGATAAGCATGGGGGACAAAGACACGAGCGGCAAAATAAAAAGGCTAAAGCCCTACCAGGTAAACAGTGAGCTGCTGGCGGCAGCAAAAGACGGTGTAAAAGTGATGCACTGCCTTCCGGCCCACAGAGGCCAGGAAATAACCGCCGAAGTGATGGATGGGGGCAGTTCCATAGTTTTTACACAGGCAGAGAACAGGCTTTATGCCCAGAAAGCGCTGCTTGCCTATATATATGGACAGTGAGGCATGGTTTGAATAAAAGACAGAGGCTAAAACTCATAAAGGAGATAATAGGGACAAACAGGATATCTTCCCAGGAAGAGCTTGTCAGCCATCTCAAGCAGAAGGGTCATGAAGTAGCGCAGTCTACCATATCCAGGGATATGCATGAATTAAGGCTGACAAAGGCAAGGGATCACAAACAGCAGGAATTCTATTCAATGGACGGCAGGTTTTCCCGGGAAAATATCTTTGATATGGATAAGTTCAGATCAAAATTTGCTGACAGCGTAATATCAGTTTCCAGTGCAGAAAATATACTGGTTATAAGGACCTATCCTGGAGAAGCCCAGGGAACCGCTGCGGTAATAGACGGGATGAACTTTGTGGAAATACTGGGGACAGTGGCAGGAGATGATACTATTATCTGCATTGCCTCTGACAGCGGCACAGCAGGCAGGATGCGGAATTTGATGGAACAGCAATAAGCAATTAGAAAGGCATGGACAATATGAAGGACAAAGTAATACTGGCATATTCAGGAGGACTGGATACGTCAATATCCATAAACTGGATAAAGGAAAATTACGGAATGGATGTGGTTGCAGCCCTTATAGACTGCGGCCAGCCGGATGATCTTGAGGAAGCCTACCAGAGGGCGCTTGATACAGGCGCCTGTGAAGCTGTCATAATCGATGGAAAAGATGAATTTATTTATGATTTTATTTATCCTTCCATTAAGGCAAATATAAAGTATGAGAAGTACTATCCGCTGGCAACAGCCCTGGCAAGACCGCTTATAGTCAAGAAGCTGGTAGAGCTGGCAAGGGAAAAGAAGGCAAAAGCCGTAGCCCACGGATGCACTGGAAAAGGCAATGACCAGGTGAGATTTGATGTGGGGATCAGGAGCCTGGAACCGGACCTTAAGATAATAGCCCCCCAGAGGGAGTGGAACCTGTCAAGGGAAGATGCCATAGAATATGCAAATAAGAATAATATAAAGATAACAGTCACTAAAAAGAGCCCCTACAGCATAGACGAGAATTTCTGGGGCAGGAGCATTGAATGCGGCGTGCTGGAAGACCCCTGGAATGAACCGCCCGAGGATATATATAAATGGACTAAAATAACCAGGGAACCCGGGGAAAGCCAGTATATGGAGATAGATTTCGAACAGGGGATACCCGCAGGCATCAACGGCAGGAAGATGAAGGGGCTTGATATAATCAAAAGCATAAATAAAGATGCAGGAGCTTTCGGGATAGGCAGGATCGACATGGTAGAGAACCGCCTGGTAGGCATTAAATCCAGGGAGATATACGAGTCTCCGGCAGCAGAGGTCCTGATAGAAGCCCACCGCCAGCTGGAAGCCCTTATCCTTGACAGGGAGTTGACACATTATAAGTATCTAATAGAGGAGAAGATGGCTGAACTGGTGTATTATGGGCTGTGGTTTACGCCGCTGAAGGAAAGCCTGATGGCTTTTATAGACCGGAGCCAGGAATATGTTTCCGGTACTATAAAGGTAAAATTTGAGCATAAGGCATTCAGCATAACAGGAAGAAGGTCAGAGCATTCGCTATATATCGAGGACCTTGCTACTTATGACCGCAGGGATAAATTTGATCCCGGACATTCAGAAAGCTTTATCAGGCTGTATGGATATCCATATGAAATACTGGGAAGAAAAGGAAGGATCGATGAATAAGATATGGGAAGGAAGGATAAATAAAGCCACCGACAGCAGGGTGGAAGAATTTACTTATTCCATCGGTATAGACAGGAGTCTCTATCTTCATGACATAACAGGCACTGCAGCATATGTGATGGGTCTGGAAAAGGCCGGTATACTTGATATTGAAGAACTAAATAAGATCATTACCGGCCTGGCAGAGGTAAAAAAGAGTCTTGAGGACGGCAATATAGAAGCCGGGGATTATGAGGACATACACAGCCTGGTCGAAAATGAGCTTTACCGTCTGATAGGAGAGCCGGCACTCAAGATCCATACCGGGAGGAGCAGGAATGACCAGATAGTCCTGGATGAGAAGCTTTTTTGCAAGGATATAATAGTAGTGCTGCTGGAAAAGGTATTACAGCTCCTGGCAAAACTGGCAGAAGCGGCTGACAAAGAGATAGACACAGCCTTTCCAGCATACACCCACCTGCAGAAAGCCCAGCCCGTATCGCTGGCCCATTATCTCCTGTCTTTTTTTGAGAAATTCTCCCGGGATTTCTGCAGGCTGAAATGTGATTTCGAAAGCTGCGATGAGATGCCCCTAGGGGCCGCTGCCTGCGCAGGCAGCGGCTACAGTATAGACCGGGATCTTCTGGCCAGGCTGCTGAAGTTTAAGAAAACTGCTGCCAATAGCATGGATATCGCAGGCAGCCGGGATTTCATAATAGACCTGGTGTACGCCTGCAGCATTATAATGCTGCACCTTTCCCGGTTCTGTGAAGATCTTATAATATACAATTCAGATGAGTTTTCTTATATAGACATAGAAGAATCATACTGTACCGGGAGCAGCATAATGCCCCAGAAAAAGAATCCCGATATACTGGAGCTCATCAGGGGAAAGAGCTCTATTGTCACAGGGAACCTGGTGCAGATGATGATACTTTTGAAAGCCCTGCCGTCTACATATAACCGGGATCTCCAGGAGGATAAAAAAATATTATTCGATGCTGTGGGCGAGACCGCAGGAAGCATCTCCATGTTTACCGCCATTCTGGGAAAGATAAGCTTTAACAGGAAAAGAATAAGGAAAAAACTGGAAAGCGGTTTTCCCGAGGCGACCGATATGGCTGATTACCTGGTCAAAAGAGGGGAGAGCTTCAGGAATTCGCACAATATAACCGGAAAGATCATAAGGCAATGCATAGAGAAGGGGAAAAATACAGGGGACTTATCCCTGGAGGAGCTGAAAAAATTCTCACCTCTCTTTAGTGATGATATATTTGATAAGCTCCGTATAGAGTCATGTATTGAGGCCAGGGATGTAGACTGCGGGACTTCCAAAAAACATATCGCTGCCAGACTGAAAAAGATAAAAGACCTTTTAATATCCTACGAGAAGGATATGAAAGCATTCCGAAGCAGGACGGCAGACCTGGAAAGCATAATGCAGGCGCTGCAAGATGGTGACTGGAGAAATAAGGACCAGAAAGATGGAATGGAAAAAGATATTTGACGCCGGCATCAGTATGGGGCATGCATGCGACATCAGGAATATCGAAGCTCCGGGTTCTTACAGTTCGGGGTATTCCGACAGCATGATAATCCATGGTGATAGGGAAAGGCAAATAGAAGATGTCTATATAGCGGTAGACGCAGGCGTGCCAGAGATGCTTGTAGTAAACGAATTAAAAAAGCAGGGCAAGAAAATCGGCGGCATCATAGTGCACCATCCGGCAGGTGAGGGATATTACAGGCTGGCAGAAATGGCCATACTGCAGAAATATAACTGGATAAGGCATGGCGTGGATACCAAAAAAGCGGACAGCATATATAAGAAGATGATGCGGGAGGAGAGTGCAGGTATAAGGGCTGGAAACCACCTTAGGACCGGCAATGCAGCCGGTCTCCTGGATATCCCGGTAATATGCCTGCATACGCCCCTGGATAATATCGTACAGGTTTTTTTTGAAGACATTGTAAATATAAATGGCTTTTCGACCACAGGGGATATCCTTGGATTTATCAGGGACCTGCCTGAATGCAGGGCTGCTTCATCAAACGGGGACATTCCTTATATAGCCGGCAGCAGCAAGGCTGCCCCGGGAAAGATCATGGTTGATATGACCGGAGGCATAGATCCGGATCCGTCTATATTCCCGCTGCTTAAAAAAGCGGGTATAAATACGCTTGTATCCATGCATTACAGCCAGGATAATATAAAAACCTTAAAAAAGAACAATATAAACGCAGTCATGACCGGACATATGGCCAGTGATTCCATCGGCCTGAACATTTACTGCGACAGGCTGGAAGAAATGGGAATAGGCATCGTATGCGGGCCCGGCTTTTACAGGCAAAAAAGACAGACAGGCCAGGTGCCGTCATAGATGGACAGCAGCAGGGAAAAAATCGAACTGGTCAGTCCTGCCGGTGGGCCGGACCAGCTGACAGCAGCCCTGAATGCCGGTGCGGATGCAGTATATCTGGGATACAGTAAATACGGAGCCAGGGCTTATGCCGGCAATTTCAGCTTTGGCCAGCTGAGGCTGGCAGCAGAAAAGTCACATGCCAGCGGTAAGAAAATATACCTTACCCTTAACACCATCATAAAGGACGAGGAAATACCGGGACTGTTAAGCTTCCTTGATAACTACCTTGCAATATGCCGGGACGGCCTCATAATCCAGGATATGGGGCTTTTAAAAATACTAACCGGGCTCTATCCGGGAGTACCGGTGCATGCCAGCACCCAGATGAACATCCATAATTCCAGGTCTCTAGACTTCGCCGCAGTATCCGGCTTCAGCCGGGCGGTACTGGCCCGGGAGATGACCCTGGATGAGATAAGGGGCCTTTCACCGCAAAAAGACATAAAACTGGAAGTATTCGGGCATGGATCCCAGTGCTATGGTTTTTCGGGGATATGCTATTTCAGCTCTTTTACCGGCGGAAGAAGCGGAAACAGGGGAAGATGTACTCAGCCATGCAGGATGAAATATGAACTGGCATCACATAATGGGAGTGGATCCGGAAGACCTTCTTTTCTGCTGAGCAAGAAAGACATATGCACCCTGGAGATCCTGCCGCAGATAATCGAAACCGGCACCTGGGCCTTAAAAATCGAGGGCAGGATGAAAACTCCCGAATATGTAGCCATAGTTACCAGGATATACAGGAAATATATTGATCTTTATTACAGCCGGCCCGGAGATTACAGAGTGGACGAAAATGACCTTATGAAGATAAGACAGATATTTTCACGCACACTGGGAACGGGCTATTATGAAGGAAGGCTGGAGAATATAGTCGACCCTGAAAGGTCGGGAAGCATCGGAAATCCAGCCGGAAGAATAAAAAAAGTTTATCCGGGCCAAAGGGATACAAAAGCATCCATACTGATATGGGGAGATATTCCTATAAGGAAGAAAGACATACTGGAGATATGGACTAAAAAAGGCAGCAGGAGGCTGAAGGTAGATAAAATATCCGGCCGGGCAGCCGGGAAAAGATATGAACATGTCCTGGAAATAGATGACTATAAAGCTTATTCTCCCAAAGACAGGGTCTTCAAATATTTTGATATAAAGCTGGACCAGGAAGCCGGAGCACTTTTCAGGTATGAGATGCCCCGGAAATCCGTAAAAAAGGACAGGATAAAGGGTATTCATGGAGGCGCAAGACTCAAAGAATATCTGGAAGAAAACCTGCCAGGCGCCGGCAGCAGCAAAGAAAATCGGGGCGGGGGTCCCGGAATTGCCACTATTACCCTGCGCATATATGATATAGATAAAATAAAAGATGCCTTAAATACGGGAGCAGATAATATTTTGGTCCAGGATGCGGAAAATATCTTTTACCGGAGCCGTCAGCATCATATAGCAGGAATACTGAAAGACTGCAGCCAGCTGACGGGAAAAATAATACTTGATACTCCTGAAATAATCTATGACCGGGATATGGAAAAAATAACGGAAAGCCTGGAAGGATTCCTGGATAGGGAAGATACGGTAGTGAGGGTGTCCAATGCCGGTCTGCTTCAGCACCTGGCATCATCCGGGGAAATAACGGGAAAAGACAGTAATATAATTCTGGGGGGTCTCCTCAATATATCCAATACGCTATCGGCTTTATTCTATCATAACTTCTTTCCCGGAATAAAGGGCTGGGAATTTTCTCCTGAAATAGACAGATATGAGATAAGGGACATGATCCGGTCCCTGAGGCAGAAGCTAAAAAATGATATTGCCTTTTCCGTTTTTGCCCATGGTTTTTTCCGGGTGGTAACCGCCAGGCACAGGATTGAATATGCAGGCGGCAATCCTGCATTTTTGATGGACAGGAAAAAGTACAGGTTTGGATTAAGATATGACGGAAGGGGTAATACAAATATCTTCAACTCAAGAAAGACCTGCACTATCTTCGACCTGGACAGAGTACTGGAAACAGGGATAAATGACCTGGTGATCGATAGCATATTTATGGATATGCCCGAAACCGCCAGACTGGTAGGAAGCTACAGGAAAGCAGTCTCGCTGCTGGCCCTGGGCCGTACTGATGAATACAGGGGATATGCAGACAGCCTGAAAAACGAAAACCTGTTCAGGGATTATTCCAGGGGGCATCTTTTCCGGGGTGTGGAATAGATAATGGAGTCAATCAAGATCAATCCCCGGCAGGCCCTTCTGCAGTTTCCTCATCTTCGATGGTCAATATGATCTCTGTGCCGCTTCCGGCATATTCTCCGCCGGCAGGCAACTGTCCTGTGACCGTACCTTTCCCGGCGCCTTCAGGCACAGTAGCCACAGTAAATCCCACATCCTGCAGCAGCCTGGAAGCCTTCTCCAGTGACATCCCGGTCACATCGGGCACCTCAAGGCCCTTGCTTACTACCAGCACCACTTCAGAAGCCTTATCATATACCGTCCCGCTTTCAGGAGCCTGTGAAAAGACAAGCCCTGTTTCCTCGATGCTTTCTTCCGTGACAACAGTCACATTGCCAAAACCAGAGATTGAAAGCGCTTCCCGGGCTTCTTCTTCCGTCATGCCTGTGACATCAGGTATCTCTCCCTGGGGGTCTTCTCCCTTGCTGATGAATATCTTTACTTTTGCAGACCTGGTTATGAGGGTATCGGCTGCCGGCTTCTGGTCGAATATGTAGTCTTCCGGCTGCAGGTCCGAGAACTCATAAACGACTTCATCTATTTCCAGATCAAGGGCAGAAAGTATTTTCTCGGCATTGCTTAATTTGAATCCAGTAAGGACAGGCATCTCAAAAGTCTCTTCTCCCATGCTCACATATAATATGATGCTAAGCTTCTCGCCGGTAAGGGATTCCAGAATAGAGCCCGGCGGCGGGCTCTGGTCAAATATTTTTCCCCGGTTAAAGGTATCATTATATTCATCTACTTCGGTTGCCTCGATAAACATCTCCTCAAGTATCCCCCTGGCCTCCTGGATGTCCAGCCCGGTGAGATCCGGTACTTCTACCTTATTATGGATATCGCAGATCCCGTCAGGCTCTTTACCCTTTTCGAATATTTTCCATTCCAGCAATTCTTCGGGACACCAGAAAACCGGTTTCAGCCCGGACTCGCTGCAGACCATGAAATCTGTGAGGCCATTCTCGGGATCGGGGAAATCGGTGACAGCACTTCCTTCAAGAGCTAAAGACATGAACTGCCTCCATATATCTGCAGGATATGTACCGCCAACCACCACCCTTCCGTTGATGGGCTCCATAGGTTCACTGCTTTCGGAATTGCCCATCCATACTATTGTTACCAGCTCTGGAGTATACCCGGCAAACCAGGCATCCTTATAATCGCTGGTGGTGCCTGTCTTTCCTGCTGCCGGCCTTCCGATATTGGCGCCTCTTCCGGTGCCTGTCTCGATGACTTTCCTCAATATACGGGTAATATATGCTGCAGCAGGCTCATCCAGTATCCTGGAGTCGGCGGATTCACCCCCGGGCTCATGCTGGAACAGGATATTGCCTTCAGCATCTGTTATCTTCAATATAGTTACCGGGCGGCGGTATATGCCTCCAGAAGCAATAGTGGAAAAGATCTTGCTGACATCAAGCGGAGTTACACCGACCTCAAGCCCCCCAAGTGCGATAGCAGGGTTGCTGCCTGTGTCATAGACTTCCATCCGGCTGCACAGTGATTCCACGTTTTCAGCACCCAGCCTCATCATCAGCTGCGCATAAACTACATTAACGGAATAAATAGTAGCGTCGGCTATGGAGAGGTCTCCCTCAAATGATTGGCCGCCATAATTATTTACTTCCCAATCCGGTCCTTCAGGCATATCAATAGTTATGGGTCCATTGGGGGGAAATTCGTTTTTGGCTGATATATTTTGCCGGACAGATTCCATAAGCACTACAGTCTTAAATACCGAGCCCGGCTGCCTGCGGCCCTGGGTGGCAATATTGAATTTGCTCTTTTCATAATCCTTACCGCCTATGAGGGCATAAATATATCCATTGTCAGGATCAGAGCATAAAAGCGAATAAGAGGGTTCGATGTCTTCGGGAAAGACGGTGCTGACAGACTGCTCAGCTTTTGACTGTAGGTCCATATCCAGGGTAGTATATATGCGCAATCCGCCCTTAAACACATCATAATCACTGAACATCTGGTCATAAAGCTGTGTCTTCACATAATCTATAAAATAGGGGGCCATGCGTCCAGTTGTCCCGGTATCACCGGCAGCCGTCCTGCCCTCATTTATTCTTACAGGTTCTGCAAGGGCTTCCATATAATCACCCGGGCTTATCATCTCCTGCTCATACATCATCTTCAACACATGATCCCGCCTGTATTTGGAGCTCTCTATATCATTGAATGGAGAATATATCTCAGGTGCCTGTATCATACCTGCCAGAAGCGCAGCTTCTGGTATGCTGAGGCTGGAAGCATCTTTTCCCAGGTAGACCTCGGAAGCCTTTTCTATGCCATAGGTTCCGGCGCCGAAATATATGGTATTAAGATATATCTCAAGTATCCTGTCCTTGGTAAAGTTCCTTTCCAGCTGTATGGCTACCAGGGCTTCATTTATTTTTCTTCTCCAGGTCTTTTCCGGGGAGAAATAGATATTCTTGACTACCTGCTGGGTTATGGTGCTGGCGCCCTGGGCCAGGTCCCTGGCCCTGATATCTGCTATGGCGGCGCCTATTATCCTTATATAATCAACACCCTGGTGTTCATAGAACCGCTTATCCTCAATAGCTACTACAGCATCTCTTATATTCTGGGACATCTGGCTGAAATCAATTATTTCCCGGTTTTCCTCAGCATGGAATTCTGTTATCAGGTTCCCATCAATGTCATAGACCTTTGATGTCTGGGCAATAGGGGAGGGGGTAAGCTCCTCCAGCGTAGGAAGTGAATTTATATATATAAAGCCGGTGACAGCGGCCAGGCCGGCTATCAAGGCAATAGTTATGCCGGCAAATAGCAGAAGACCCCTGAGACATCCACCGGCAGTTCTTTTTTTACCCATCATAAAGACCTTGTTTTTTAAATAACAGACTTATGGAATATTATATAAAATTCAGGCAAATAGCAATAATGGCCAAATTGGACTGATAGACATAAGAAGCGGGCCTGTGTTAATATTTACATTATTTTGTTTTACCGGACTTAAAAGGAAATCAGGATGGAAAAAGATATAAAGAAACAGCTTGAAATGATAAATATGGGCACCGAGGATATCCTGGTAAGGGATGAGCTTGAAGATATTATAGAAGGATCTATAAAGGATGAGGATCCATTAAAGGTCAAACTGGGGCTGGACCCCACTGCCCCTGATATCCACCTGGGGCACACAGTTGTGCTTAACAAGCTGAGGACTTTCCAGGACCTGGGGCATAAGGCAATTCTTATAATCGGTGATTACACAGCCAGGATCGGGGATCCTTCCGGACGTTCAGCCCTGAGGCCAAAACTTTCTCCTGATACAATAGACAGGAATGCGGAGACTTATATGAAACAGGCATTCAAGATACTGGATCCTGACAGGACAGAGCTTGTAAGGAATTCCCGCTGGCTGCAGCCGCTTAATTTTGAAGATATATTGGGCCTGACCTCCAGGTTTACTGTGGCCCGCATGCTGGAAAGGGATGATTTCAAGAAAAGATTTAAAGGCAATGTACCCATTGCCATAATGGAATTCCTTTATCCCATAATGCAGGCTTATGATTCTGTGGCCATAGAGGCTGATATAGAGCTTGGAGGCACGGACCAGAGGTTTAACCTTCTTATGGGAAGAGAGCTCCAGAAGGACATGGGGCAGAGACCGCAGATAGCCATCACCATGCCAATCCTGGTAGGCACCGACGGCAGGGAAAAGATGAGTAAAAGCCTTGGCAATTATATAGGCGTTGATGAAAGCCCTTCTGAGACATTCGGCAAGATAATGTCTATCCCTGACCAAGCCATGCTGGATTATTTCAGGCTGCTTACCAGGCTGGATTCCGTCGAGATAGAAAACATTGGAAGTGATATGGAAAGAGGCAGCCTCAATCCTTCCCTGGCTAAAAGGCGGCTGGCCGGCATAATAATCGGATATCTCCATAGTGCCGGCGAAGCAGAAGAAGCAGAGAAGGAATTTGACCGGGTCTTCAAGGCCGGGGAAGCCCCTGACGATATAGAGGAGTCTGTCATAGATAGCAGCAAGTATAAGGATGGCAGGATATGGGCAGCAAGGATACTTACGGATTCGGGCCTGGCCGCTTCCAATGGCGAAGCCAGGAGGCTCATAAAGCAGGGCGCGGTAAGGATAGACAGCAGGAAAATAGATGATGACAGCCTCGAGCTGGAAATAAAAGACCTTCACGGCAAGATAATCCAGAAGGGGAAAAGACACTTCAGGAGAATAATAGTAGAATAAAGGACTGCCTGCCGGACAGTTATCTGCCGGCATGATATAATATTTTTATGGTCAAACCAAGAAAAAAAAGGAATGTGCTATACCCGCCCTGGATGCATGTTTTCGGCCCTCATGGGTATAATGTTCGCCAGGGCATCCAGGATGTCATCCTTACCATAGACGAGTATGAGTCTATAAGGCTGGCTGACCACGAGAACCTTAAACAGGAAGAAGCAGCTGCCAGGATGAATATCTCCAGGCCTACTTTTACCAGGCTGGTCGACAGCGCCAGGAAAAAAATAGCAGATGCCATGGTAAACGGAAAGATCATAAGGATAGAAGGCGGCAGTTATATATTCCTAAAAAACCGGATGCGCTGTACATCATGCGGCAATATATGGGATGTGGACAGGGACAGCAGGGGTACTGAAGACTGTCCCGTATGCGGTGGCGACCAGGTAGAGAATACAGGCAGGAGATTTGGAATGGGAAGAGGTTTCGGCGGAGGCCGGGGCAGGAGACAGGGAAGACCCCAGAGGTAAGTCATTTAATCGTGACTATGTGCTTGACATAGCTGTTTTATTCAATATAATAATATTAGAATATTATTATATTTTGGAAAGGAACAGGAAGATGCCCATATATAACTATAATTGCAGCGAATGCAGTAGGAATTTTGAAATACTGGTAAGAAATAAAGACGACAAGGTAGAATGTACAAAATGCGGAAGCAGTAATATAAAAAGAGTATATTCATCATTTGATTTCAGTTTCAAGAAAAGTCCTGCAGCGTCATGCCAGTCCGGCACCTGCAGCGGCGGCACATGCGGTCTCTGAAAAGGCCCCAATAAAAAGGGCTGTATAAAAGACAGCCTTTTTTATAAATTTTTTATGGGCATATACTCATAATATGTTATAATACATTATTATGCCTGTAATAAAAAACAAGATTAAACTCACGATAATAATGGACAATTATGTCCAGTCTGCCGGCCTGACAGCCGAGCATGGCTGGTCGGTCCTTATAGAGTCCGGGGAGGACAGGATACTTTTTGATGCCGGCGCCGGTAAAAGCATAATAAATAATCTTAAACAGCTTGGATACACTGCCAGTACCATAAACAAGGTATTTATTAGCCACGGTCATTATGACCACACGGGCGGCCTGTACCATATCCTGAGATATTCAGGCAGGCAGATAGAATTGTTTTCCCATCCTGGTATTTTCCACAAGAAGTACAAATGGACCCGGAGGATGAAGATGATCCATGTGGGAATGCCTTTTGGTATGGATGACTATTCCGGGCAGGGAGCTGTATTCAGGACAGCCAAAACCCCCTTGAAAATATCCCCCGGGGTCTATTCTACGGGAGAGATACCGATGGCATCACCTTTTGAGAGCCCTGACAAAAGTTTTGTCAAAAAGAGTGGCGGTTTCTACAGGTTTGATGACCTGAGGGATGATACAGGGGTGATAATAGAGACACAGAAAGGGCTGATACTCATAACCGGATGTGCCCACAGGGGCCTTATAAATACAATAAAACAGGCGCAGAAAGTCTCCGGGAAAAAGCATTTCCTGGCAGTAATAGGCGGATTCCATCTGGCAAATAAAAATAAAACATATATTGACAAAACTATAAAAGAATTAAAAAATACAAGCCTGGACATGATCATACCGGCACACTGCACCGGTGCAGAAGGTTTCTGCTCCCTGAAACAGGAATTTGGCGGCAGCTGTGGATCTGGTTATGCAGGCAGGCAGATTATATTTGATGATCGTTAATAAAAGAAAGGAATGAAATGAAGGCAGCCATACCGACAGAGAATAATTCAATAGCCTCCCATTTTGGCAGGTGTCCCAGATTTACTGTAGTGGAGCTAGAGGATGGGAAAGTAATAGACAGAAAAGAAATTGAAAGTCCCGGCCACAGTCCCGGTCTTCTGCCTGATCATTTCAACAGCCTGGGGATAGACACGGTGCTGGCTGGAGGAATGGGAATGAGGGCGCAGGAACTTTTTGCCCAGAAGGATATAAAGGTAATACTGGGAATAAGCGGGACTATTGATGATATAATTGATGATATGATAAATAACCGGTTAGTAGAAGGCGACAGCACCTGCAGTCCAGGATCAGGCAAGGGCTATGGACTGGAAAAACCTGAATGCGACCATATTTCCTGACCGGAGAAAGGATATTTATGAGTGCCAGACCAGTAATAGACAAGATAATAAATACAATCCCTCTATATGTGTATTACAAGCCGCATGACATTCCCCTGGATAAACTTGAGGAGGAGACACTTAACCTTGAAGAGATAGAGGCACTCAACCTTAAGGACAGCCAGGACCTTGACCAGAAGACAGCTGCTGAAAAAATGGGGATCTCGAGATCTACCTTCCAGCGTCTGTTGAAATCTGCCAGGAAAAAAGTAATAAATTCCCTGATAGAGGGAAAAGCAATAAGGTTTGAAGGCGGAAACTATATACAGGACCAGGAGATAAAAAAGACCAGGTGCCTTAAGGGTATATATCATTTCCGGATAAAGAAAAATGATGTAAAGGGTTCAGAACAGGAATACAGGATAAGCAAGATAAGTTGTCCGGAATGCGGAAAAAGGCTTATAGATTTTGATCAATAACAGATAAGAAAGGATAATGAGATGAAACTGGTAATATCTTCAACCGGAAAGGATATGGATGATTCCATCGATCCAAGATTTGGAAGGTGTTCATATTATATCGCTTATGATACGGAAAAGGATACATTTGAAGCTGTAGAGAATAAAAGCAGGAATGCAACCGGCGGTGCCGGTATACAGGCTTCACAGGCTGCAGCAGACCTGGGAGCAGACGCAGTCATAACCACCAATATAGGACCCAATGCCTTCAGGGTGCTGGAAACTGCCGGCATAAAGGTCTACTCCGGGGTGACCGGGACCGTCAGGCAGGCAGTAGAGGGTTTTAAAAACGGCTCCCTGGGCACAACAGAAAAACCCAATGTAGGTGAAAAATTCGGGATGGGTGGATCAAATTGATAATATCTGTAGCCAGCGGGAAAGGCGGCACCGGCAAGACTTCAGTGGCTGTGGGGCTGGCAAGGTCATTGGGATTCTGCCAGTTTCTGGATTTCGACGTTGAAGCGCCCAATGCCAGTTTTTTTCTCAAACCCGATATAAAGAATGAGGAAAAAGTATCAATAAAACAGCCTTACTTCCTCAAGGATACAGGAGCTGATTTCAGCCGATGCGCTGAGTTCTGCCATTATAATGCAGTTGCATATGTAAAAGGTGAAGTAGTGTTTTTCCCTGAATTATGCCATGGATGCGGCGGCTGTATCCTGGTAGGGCCCCCGGGAGCTGTAAGGGAAAAAGATGTCCTGGTGGGAAAGGTGCTTAAGGGAAAAGCAGAACCAGGGATAGACTTCCTGGTGGGAGATCTCATACCGGGAAGCCTGAGGACCATATCCGTTCAGGCAAGACTTGAATCTTATATAAACCGGTCTGAAAAAGTCATACTTGATTGCCCTCCGGGTACTTCATGTTCCATGGTAACAGCTGTAAAAAACAGTGATTTCTGCATACTTGTCACTGAACCGACGCCGTTCGGCCTCAATGACCTTGAGATATCAGTGGAAGTGCTGAAGGATCTGGACATACCACATGCAGTAATAATAAACAGGGATGGCATCGGGGACTCTGCAGTGCAGGAATTCTGTAATTCCAATAATATAAAGATACTGGAGCGGATCCCTAATGATATCAAGATTGCCAGAGCCTACTCCAGAGGTTTCAGCATACCCGAAGTCTACCCGGAGTGGAAAGAAAGATTCCTGGCAATAATAGATAATATAGAAAAGGATGTTATTTAGATGAAGCAGATCACTATAATCAGCGGAAAAGGAGGCACGGGAAAGACTACCCTGGCATCCAGCTTTATCAAACTGGCCGGTGACCAGGTAGCCGTAGACTGCGATGTCGATGCTGCCAATCTTCATATAATGCTTGCTCCCAGCATAAGACAGACAAGTGATTTTATCGGAGGAGAAATAGCGGTTGTCAGCCAGGACTGCATAGCCTGCGGAAGATGCGAAGAACTATGCAGGTTTGATGCCATAAAGGACTCTACCGGGGATATAATTATAGACCCGCTCAAGTGCGAGGGATGCGGTGTATGCCTGGAAGCCTGTCCGGCAGATGCCATCGAGCTTAAGTCCAGCAGGCAGGGGCAGTATTTTGTATCCGATACTGATTTTTGCCCCATGGTGCATGCCAGGCTGGATCCGGGTGCAGAGAACTCGGGACTTCTTGTAGCCAGGATAAGGAATATAGCCGAGGACATTGCAGTAAATGAAAACAAAAAGGCAATAATCATAGACGGGGCTCCCGGGATAGGCTGTCCCGTTATAGCCTCCCTGAATGGAGTAGATTATGCCCTTATTGTCACCGAACCTACTCTTTCCGGCATCAGTGATTTCAAGAAAGCCCATGAGGTGACCAGGTTTTTCAATATCGAGGCATTGGCCTGCATAAACAAAGCTGATATAAACCGGGAAAACTGCAGTATAATATCTGATTACTGCAAGACAAACGGTATCACAATGCTGGGGGAGATACCTTATGATGATATGGTTCCCCGGGCCCTTTCTTCAAAAAAATTCATAGTCGATATAAAGGACAGTCCTGCAGGCAAAAAAATAACCGGATTTTGGAAGGTAATAGAAGAAAGATTATATTCCTGACAGATGCATGAATATTCTATAACAGGCTCAATTATTGAGATCCTTGAAGACATTGCCAGAAAAAACAAGCTGGACAGGATCAAAAAAGTAAATTTCCTGCTCAGCCCGGCGGGAAGCATAGAACCAGAGTCAGTAAGATTCTACTACCGCTTCCTTGCAGGAGACAGCATGCTTCTCAAGGGGGCGGAACTGGTATTTGAGAAGTCTATTATCAGGATGCAGTGTAATTGTTGCGGCAAAGAATCCGGGATCAAAGAATTCAAACCGCTGTGTCCCTGCTGCGGAAGCAGTGATGTAGTCATGGATAACCCTGAAGAGATAAAGATAATCTCAGTTGAGACATGATCTTTTTGTATGCATGGTTTCTTATTGACTTAAATGGAAAAAATAATATAAAATAAACTCATGATTTTTATTTAAATGGATTACTTGATTATAATTATTTACACAATTTTTAAGTGATTTCTGACAATGGATTTAATTACAGAAAATGGTAAAGGATTTATTCTTATTGTTTATAAAGATATAGCCAATAAAGAGTTTAACAGCGGCATGAAAGGAGTGGCAGTCAATACAGGCTTTTATTTAATATCTTGATTTTACTGTAATAACTGAAGCATCCTAAATACCTAAAAATTGTGTAATAGATTATAAGTCGGGTTTTCTCGACTTTTTTATTTATCGGGAGGATGTAAAAAATGGAATTGTGGTTGATAGTAATATTGATAGTCGCCGCCATCATGGCCGGTTTTTTTATTGGTTTTTTCTACAGGAAATATATTATAGACACGCGTGCGGGCTCGGCTGCGGAACAGGCATCGACACTTATTGAAAATGCCAAAAAAGAAGCCGGCACCATAAAGAAAGAAGCCGTACTTGAGGGCAGGGAAGAGATACAGCAGCTCAAGGCATCTACAGAAGAAGATGTTAAAAAACAAAAATTGGAACTGAAAAAGCTGGAAGACAGGCTTTTAAACAGGGAAGACCTGCTTGAAAAAAAGACCGGCAACCTGGAAAAAAAGGAAAATTCTATAAACAGCAGGATCAATGAGATAGAATCCCAGAAGAAAAAACTGGATGATGCGCTGAAAAAGGAGATACTGAAGCTGGAAGCAATAGCAGAGCTTACCAGGGATGAAGCCAGGGCTATATTATCCAGGAAGATGGAAGAAGAAGCAAAATTTGAGTCAGCCAAGCGGATAAGGGATATTGAGACAAAACTCAAGGAAGAAGCAGACGACCTGGCGAAAAAAATAATATCACAGGCTATCCAGCGCTGTGCCATGGATCATGTCAGCGAGACAACGGTATCCGTGGTAAACCTTCCTAATGATGACATGAAGGGAAGGATAATAGGCCGGGAAGGAAGAAATATAAGGGTATTTGAAAACCTGACCGGTATAAATATAATCGTGGATGATACTCCTGAAGCAGTAATATTATCATCGTTTGATCCTGTTAGGCGCGAGATTGCCAGGGTTGCCCTGGAAAACCTCATAATGGATGGAAGGATCCATCCGGCCAGGATAGAAGAGATGTATGAAAAGGCGAGCAAGATCATCAATAATGAGATAAAGCTCGAAGGTGAGCAGGCAATGTTTGATACAGGGATATCAGGTCTCAACCAGGGTATAATAAAAGTCCTGGGGCGGCTGAAATACAGGACCAGTTATGGACAGAATGTGCTTCTGCACTCCAAGGAAGTATCGCATATCGCAGGCATAATAGCGGCTGAACTGGGGCTTAATATAAAACAGGCCAAGAGGGCGGGACTGCTTCACGATATAGGCAAGGCCCTTACCCATGATATTGACGGTTCGCATGCCGTAATTGGCGCTGAACTTGCCAGGAGGCTGCATGAAGATGAAGAAATATGCCATGCCATAGAGTCGCATCATAATGAGGTAAGTGTCAGATCAATACTGGACGTCATAATACAGGCGGCAGACCAGATATCCGGGGGCAGGCCGGGAGCAAGAAGAGAGACCCTGGAAAACTATGTCAAACGCCTGGAGACCCTGGAAAAGATCGCCACCGAGTTTAACGGTATAGAAAAGGCATACGCAATACAGGCCGGCAGGGAGATCAGGGTAATGGTCAGGCCGGAAGATGTGGATGAGAATATGGCAATGGTCCTTGCCCGGGACATAGCAAACAAGATCGAGGAAGAGATGGAATATCCAGGGCAGATAAGGGTGACTGTCATCAGGGAGAGCCGGGCAGTGGAGTATGCAAAATAATACTGATCTAAATAAATTTTTAGAGCAGCTGAATATAAATGATGTGCTCAGTGTCGAGGAGGACCTGGGAAATGGTTTTGTAAGGCTGAAGATCTCGGAAGCTGAGCGCAGGCAGGCCCTCCAGGACATAAACTGTGTAGAAGATATCATAGTGGAGCTCCTGAGAAACAGCAGGGATTCCGGCAGCAGCAATATTTTTATCGGCACCAAAAAAGTCGAGGATAAGACCAGGGTAATCCATTTTATAGATGACGGGCAGGGCATCCCTGAAAAATTGAAAGACCTCATATTCGAGGCCAGGGTGACCTCCAAACTTGACAACGGCAAAAAAGACACTTATGGTTTTCATGGAAGGGGAATGGCCCTTTTTTCCATAAAGTTAAATGTCAGGGAAATAACCGTTGCTTTTTCCGGAGAATCAAGGGGAGCCTGTTTTTACCTGGATATAGACCTGGATAAGGTACCGGAAAAAAAAGACCAGTCCATAATGCCACAGGTCATAAAGACGGAATCAGATATCAATATAATCGGCGGCGTAAACAATATCATAAAGACATTGATAGAGTTCCAGATACAGAACCGGGATATGAATTTTTATTACGGTACCCCCACCCAGGTCTTAGCCACCATGAGGAGCAAACTGCTGGAAAAAAGATCCCGGGGATATTACCCTGCTTTTACGGACTGGGACAGATTGAATGATTTCATTATGGAAAATGACATCAGGCTTACAGAGATCCCGGTACTTACTGATAAATATGACCTTATGGAAAAGATAGCCCAGAGATTCTTCAATATGGACATCTCCAAAAGGGGAATACAGCGAATAGTATATGACGAGGTAAACCCATTAAGCCCTCTAAAGCTTGACCTTTTAAACCATACCATAACCGACAGCCTCAGCCCCCGGGAGGAAGATAAAGAAATAGGGGAAAACAGGGGGATAAACAGTCCGGGCCTTAAACTTTTTGAAGAAGAAAAGCTTGCCAGCAGGTTTAAAGATGAAGAAATAAAAGGTATAATTGAACCACTTAAAAAAAGTATTATGCAATTAGGGGAAAAGTATTTTCTTACCATAAAGGATGATATAGTTTTTAAACGCACAAATAATATTTTAAAAGTAATAATAGAGCTGACCGAAAAAGAACAATAACAATATAGTAGTAATATCATGGAAAATGAAGTAAAACTGTTAAAAGTCTCTTCCAACTCAAAACCAAATTCTGTAGCAGGCGCAATTGCCGGGATGATAAGGACCGAAAAAAAGGTACAGGTGCAGACCATCGGCGCCGGAGCCCTGAACCAGGCAGTAAAGGGTATTGCTATTGCCAGGGGTTTTATAGCCCCAACCGGACAGGAACTGGTATGCATACCGTTTTTTAAGGACATAGAGGTAAACGGCGAGGTAAAAACTGCCCTGGTGCTTACCATCGAATCAAGATAGTGACCGGACTGGGTACCGGTCTTAGAAACCACACCAGCAATCATAGGACCACGGTCTATAGATCATGAAAGCATATATAGAGACATTCGGATGCCAGATGAATGAATATGACTCTGAAAGGATCCTTTATTACCTTGAAAAAAAAGGATATGAAAAGACAGATGATATAGATAGTTCAGATATCATAGTAATAAATACCTGTGCTGTCCGGGAAAAGGCCCAAAACCGCCTGTACGGCCACCTGGGAAGCCTTAAAAGCAGGTTTGGCAATAAAAATGATCCAGGGATCATCTGCGTGGGCGGCTGCACGGCGCAGAGCCTGGCCGGAAAGATACAGGAAAGATTTCCCTTTGTGGATATAGTATTCGGCACCCGCAATATATCACGGCTCCCGGACCTGATAGACAGGAGGGCTAAAGAAAAAAGTATTATCTGCTCCGTGGAGGACGAAGGCCTTGACTGCAGGCTGGATGAAGCCAGAAGGCAGGATCCCTACCGCGCCCTTGTCCCTGTCAGCATAGGGTGCAATAATTTCTGCTCCTACTGTATAGTGCCTTATGTAAGGGGGCGCGAGATCTCTATTGACCCGGATAATATAATATCTGCTGTTAATGATATGGTATCAGAAGGCGTTGTCCAGGTGACGCTCCTGGGGCAGAATGTGAATTCCTACGGCAGAGACCTGGGGGAGGGTATGGATTTCTCATATCTTCTTCGCAGGGTATCATGTGTGGAGGGACTTAAAAGGATACGGTTCATGACTTCCCACCCCAAGGATATCTCCCTGTCGCTCATAAAGACTATAGGAGAAAGTGATAATATCATGAACCATATACACCTTCCCCTCCAGGCAGGTTCTGACCGGATACTTAGAAAAATGAATCGCGGTTACACCGGGGACAGGTATATGAGTATAATTGAGGACATATATAATAATATTGAGGACTGTTCCATAACCACGGATATAATAGTCGGTTTTCCCGGTGAGGAAAGAAAGGATTTTGATGATACCCTGGATATAGTGAAGCGAGCCAGGTTTGACAGGGCTTTTACCTTTTTATACTCGCCCCGCCAGGGGACTACGGCTGCAGAGATGGAAGATAATATACCGTCCCGGGAAAAGAAAATATGGTTTGAGGAACTGACAGAGCTGCAAAAAAATATATCTTTTCAGAAAAACAGCAGTTTTACCGGCAAGAAGGTTAAAGTGCTGGTAGAAGGATTTAGTCCAAAAAACAAAGATTTCCTGCAGGGGAGGATGGAAAACAATACTGTGGTGATCTTCAAGGGCAAAAGTGGTCTTATCGGCTCCATAATAGATGTAAAAATAGACCAGACAAGGTCTTTCTATGCCAGGGGGTCTATTGAAGGAAAATAGACAGCTTGATGAATATCCGGATCCCGCCGGCATCAGCAGGCTGAAACAATGCCTGGCGGAAAGAAAAAAGGTTATTGTCATCTGCGGTCCAACCGGTATAGGCAAGACAGGTCTGGGAATCGAGCTGGCCCGGTTATTTGATACCGGGATCATATCCGCAGATTCCATGCAGGTTTACCGGGGAATGGATATAGGGACAGGTAAAGCCGATTCCGGCAAATACGGGGTAAGGCAATTCATGATAGACCTTTTTGAGCCGGACCATGACTTTTCAGTAAAGGAATTCAGGGACATGACAGAAAAGATATTGAAAGAGGATTTCCTGGATGCGGAAAAGGTCCCCCTGCTGGTAGGAGGATCGGGCATGTATATAAAAGCCGTAATCGACGGCATAGACGAAAGCCCCGGCAAAAACAGGGATTTCAGGTCGAAAACAGGAGCGGGCATGGATAGTAAGGGGACCATAGAATATTATGAGAAGCTTAAAGAGATCGATGGGGCTTATGCGGCAAAGATAAGTAAAAACGATAGAAGGCGGATACTCAGAGCCCTGGAGGTATATGAGGCAGCCGGAAGCCCTTATTCGGATTTCCAGAGGTCCTGGAAAAAAAAGGCCCGTTTTAATGCGGTAATGATCGGTTTAAAAAGGGAAAGGTCATCGCTTTACCGTATCATAGAGGAGAGGGTAGACAATATGTTTGAAAAAGGACTTGTAGACGAGGTCAGAAGCCTGGCTGACAGAGGATATGGGAAGTGCCAGAGCCTGGTACAGGCTGTCGGTTATAAAGAGGTCCTGGGTTTCCTGGAACACAGGATATCGCTGGAAGAATGCAAAAGCCAGGTGAAGACCAATTCCAGGAGGCTTGCCAAAAAGCAGATGACCTGGTTCAGGCATGATGACAGAATCAACTGGCTCACTGTGGACAATTATGATAATATATCTGATTTAATAAAAGAATCATTAATGATCATCGGACAGGACCAGGAATATGGGAAAGATCGAGTTCTCTAAATATCACGGCCAGGGAAATGATTTTGTCATAGTAGATGCCATCGGCAGGTCTTTGACCCTGGAAGAAGAAAAAATAAGGCATATATGCGACCGTCATTTCGGCATAGGCGCTGACGGACTCATCCTGGTTAGGGATTCCATAGACCATGATTTCTATATGGATTACTATAATATGGACGGCACCAGGGCAGAGATGTGCGGCAACGGCATACGGTGTATGGCAGCCTTCATATTTGACAGGAGGCTGAGCCGGAAAGATTCCCTGAAAATAGATACCATGGCCGGATCAAGGATTGTAGACCTTGATATAGAAGCAGGTCTGCCCGGAAATATATGCGTCGATATGGGGCCTCCCGTATTCGATCCGGGACAGATACCTGTAAACCTTGACCGGGAGCAGATCTTTGGTCACAAGCTTCAGGTCGAAAACAAAGTGTTCAATATCAACTGCATATCTATGGGGAATCCACATTGTGTGATATTCCTGGATGATCATGAAGATCTGCAGTCGATACCTATAGGAATCTGGGGGCCGCTGCTGGAAAAACATGATCTTTTCCCCAAAAATACTAATGTAGAGTTCGTGAAGAACCGGGAAGGCGGCGGCATAGAGATGCGTATCTGGGAAAGGGGAGTAGGGGAGACTCTTGCCTGCGGGACGGGAGCATGCGCTGCCGGAGTATGCACCATAAAGCTTGACGGCGGCCGCAAGTCCGCTGTTGATGTTATGGTACCCGGGGGAAGACTGGAAGTAGGCTGGGAAAGCCCGTCGGCAGATGTATTTTTAAAAGGCAGGGTAGAGCATGTATTCGACGGGTCTTATTTCCCTTAGACAACGGGATATAGATCTATAAAATATAGAAAGGTGCAGCATGAAGTTCGAGGAATCACGCAGGTTAAGGGATCTTCCGCCATATCTTTTTGCTGAGATCGACAGGAAGATACAGAAGAAGAGGCAGGATGGTGTAGATGTCATAAGCCTGGGCATAGGAGACCCTGACATACCTACTCCTGACGGTATAATAATGGAGCTTAAGAAAGAAGCAGAAAACCCGGAAAACCACCGGTATCCTTCAAGCTATGGCATGCACGGATTCAGGGAAGCGGCAGCAGGCTATTACAGGGACAGGTTTGGCGTGGAACTTGACCCGTCTTCAGAAGTGATAACCCTCTCGGGCGCCAAGGAGGGGATCGCCAATATCGCCTATACCTATATAGACAGCGGTGATCATGTACTGGTTCCCGATCCCTCCTATCCCGTATATGACATAGGTACTATGTTTGCCGGAGGAAAGACGCATATAATGCCTATGGAAGAAAGAAACGGCTACTTGATAGACCTGGACAGCATTGACAGGAAAATTGCACGCGGGGCAAAACTCATGCATATAAATTATCCCAATAATCCCACATCGGCTGTCTGCGGTCTGGATTTTTTTGAAGAAGTGGTGGATTTTGCCTCTAAAAACAATATAATCGTATGCCATGATAATGCATACGCTGATACTTATTTCGGTGATGAAGAACCCTGCAGTTTCCTTTCCGCCCAGGGCGCAGGGGATGTGGGAATAGAGTTTTATTCCCTTTCGAAGACCTTTAATATGACGGGATGGAGGATAGGCTTTGCTGCCGGCAATAAAGAGATAATAGCCAGCCTGGGCAAGTATAAGACAAATGTAGACTCAGGCGTTTTTAATGCAGTACAGTATGCCGGCATAGAGGCATTGAAACACCAGAAGGAGTACAGCAGGGCTAATAATATAATTTACAAAAAAAGAAGAGAGATGACTGCTTCCATCCTTGACAGGATCGGAATTGATTATTACCGGTCAAATGCTACCATATATGTATGGGCCAGGGTACCCGAAGGACATACTTCAGAGTCTTTTGCCGCTCTGATGCTTGACAGGGCTGATGTAGTGGTCACCCCGGGAAGCGCCTACGGCAAGCAGGGAGAAGGCTATTTCAGGATATCACTGACTATTGACGATGCCAGGCTTGAAGAAGCTCTGGACCGTATAAATAAGGCCATGTAGGGAAATTGGTTAGATATATTAAATGATCAAGGAAAAAGCCCTTCTAATATTTATTGATTTCTCAAGGGATTTTAACAGGAAGCAGCGGACATCCGGCAGCAGGTATTCAATTGAGAATAATATACAGGAACTATCAAATCTTGCTGTAAGTGCCGGGGCTGATGTGGCAGGATGTCTCTCATATAAGCAAAAAGCACCTAATCCCAGATTTTTCATAAGCACCGGCAGGCTGGAAGAAATAGCTTCATTTATTGCACAAAACAGCGCCGGGCTGGTAATATTTGATGACGAGATAACCCCCACCCAGCAGAGAAACCTGCAGAAAAGGCTGGATGTCAAAGTCATTGACAGGACAGCGCTTATACTGGATATTTTTGCCCAGAGGGCAAACAGCAGTGAAGGAAAGCTACAGGTAGAGCTGGCACAGCTTGATTACCTGCTGCCACGACTTATCGGAAGGGGAGTGGAGCTGTCCCGGCTTGGCGGAGGCATAGGCACCAGGGGACCGGGGGAGACCAAGCTTGAAGTAGACAGGAGAAAGATCAGGGACCGCATAGCCAGTCTCAGAAAGAAGATGGACCAGATCTCGGTGCAGAGGGATACCCAGAGGAAGAGCAGAAAAGGCAATATATTTCAGATAGCACTTGCAGGTTATACAAACAGCGGAAAATCTACACTTCTAAATTCCCTTACAGATTCAGACATATACGCCAGGAATATGTTATTCTCCACACTTGATTCCACTACCAGGAAGCTGGACCTGGATGTAAAACCGGACGTGCTGGTCACAGATACGGTAGGTTTTATCGAAAAGCTTCCCCATCAGCTGATCGCAGCATTTAAATCAACACTGGAGGAAGTAAAGATATCGGACTTTTTGCTGCTGGTGGTAGATATAAGCAATGAGGATTTCCAGTCAAATATACGGAGTGTAAAAAAAGTGCTGGAGGAAATAGATGTATGGGGCAAACCATTTATCATGGTCTTTAATAAGATCGACAGGATAGAAGAGGGGCAGCTGGCGGCATTTAAGCTGAAATACCGGAATTCTATTTTTATTTCAGCCCTCAAGAAAATTGGCCTGGAAGAACTCAGGGAAAGAATAAAAGACACCATTGAGAGGCATAATGCAGACCTGAGCATAATGCTGCCCTATGAAAAGCAGGATTTGATCTCTTTTATCTATGAAAAATGCAGGGTAATAAACAGGAAAGACATGGAAAAGGGGATACGATTCGATTTAAAAATAGAACCCCGTTATATCAATATCCTGAAACCTTATGGCTGCCTGGATAGAAAGACTAGAAGTATTTCCTGATTATCCCGATCACTTTGCCAAGTATGGCAACGTCTTTTAAAACAATAGGTTCCATATGGTCATTTTCCGGCATAAGCCTTATCTCTGACTCATCCCTGAAGAATCTTTTTACCGTAGCCTCATCCTCGATCATGGCAGCTATTATCTCACCGTTTATGGCTGTATCCTGTTTTCTTACAATAACCATATCACGGTCAAATATACCGGCATTTACCATGCTGTCGCCATGGACATTAAGCATAAAAACCTGGTTCTGGTCCCTTACAAAGTCAGGAGAAAGCGGGAAATAATCCTCTATATTCTCCTCGGCCAGGATGGGCGTACCGGCAGCGATGCTCCCCAGCACAGGTACAAATACCATCTCATTGGCTGACCTTCCCGTGGCAGCGCTGTCTATTTCGCCGAAATGGGTAACGGAAAGGGCTCTGGGTTTGGAGGCATCCCTTTTAAGATATCCCAGTTCTTCCAGTTTCTTAAGATGTGAATGTACTGTGGCCGAAGAACTCAGGTCCACCGCCTTTGCTATCTCCCTTACGGAAGGGGGGTAGCCTTCGTCCCTGATCTTTTCGTTGATAAAATCCAGGATATTTTCCTGCCTGGGACTTAATCTTTTGCCTTCTTTATCTATATGCATAATTTAAGTGATTATAACAAAAAAGCGAACCCATGGCAAACACAGGTTCGCTTCTGCTGGTTATAAGGCTTTCAGCTGCCAGCCTTTTTTATGTACGGCATCATCTCCCTGAGCTTCTTTCCCACTTTCTCTATGAGATGGTCTTCTTCCTTCTTTTTCATTGCCGAATACTGGGGCCTGCCTGCTTTATTTTCCAGTATCCATTCCCTGGCAAAGACACCTGTCTGGATATCTTTTAGCATCTTTTTCATAGCCTTTCTGGTATCGCCGGTTATTATATCCTTGCCCTTGACAATATCGCCATATTCAGCTGTATCGCTTATGGAATACCTCATCCAGGATATGCCGCCTTCATATATGAGGTCCACTATAAGCTTTAATTCATTAAGCACTTCGAAATAGGCTATCTCCGGCTGGTAGCCGGCTTCAACCAGCGTATCGAAACCTGCCCTTATAAGCTCGGTCGTACCGCCGCAAAGAACAGCCTGCTCACCAAAGAGGTCGGTCTCTGTCTCTTCCTCGAAAGTAGTGGTTATAATACCCACTCTTCCTGAACCGATCCCCCCGGCATAGGCCAGGGCAAAGTCTTTGGCCTTACCTGAGACATCCTGGTATACAGCGATTATGGCAGGTACTCCGCTTCCTTCGGTAAACATCCTTCTTGCTATGTGCCCGGGGCTTTTAGGCGCTATCATTATGACATCCACATCCTTGTGGGGTATTATCTGGCTGTAATGAATATTGAATCCGTGGGCAAAGGCCAGTATATTGCCTTTTTCCAGATTGGGTGCTATATATTTTTCATATACAGCGGGCTGTAAATGATCCGGTACCAGCACCATGATGATATCAGACTGGGCAGCCGCCTTATCCGTGGGAAGGACGGTAAAGCCCTTGTCTTCTGCAGCTTTCCAGGCTTCCGTACCCTCGGCCTCGGCCACGACTACGTCCATACCGCTTTCCTTTAGGTTCTGGGCATGGGCATGACCCTGGCTGCCGTAACCCACTATCGCTATCTTTTTGCCTTTCAGTATATCCAGGTCTATATCTTTGTCGTAGAACATCTCTGCCATTTTTTCCTCCTAGTCTATAAATTGATAGATCCAACATATATAAATATTGGAACGGCATATCAAGAATAAACACTATTCTAACAAAATAAGGGAAAAAAGTAATAGATTTTGATCAGGAAAAATAAGAAAAAAATATTGACACAAACATGTGTTCGGTAGTAATATTTATACAAACACATGTTCGCAGTAAAATTATGGCATAAAAGCAGTAAACAGGCAGCAGGAGGTAAAAAGATGACAGCTATAGTGATGAATATCAGAAAAATGCTTATGATAATACTTATCGCAGCAGTCAGCGTGCTTGTGATAATGGCTTTCTACAGCAACCGGCATAAGTTCAGCAGTTTGGAGACTGTAAAATATGTAAAGATAAGCATCAGTTCACCTGTGAGCGCCATAGAACTTGCTGACAGGTATTCTGGCCCGGAGTCAAAAGACAGGTTCGTATCAGAACTTAAAAAAATAAATAATCTGGCATCAGCAGGAGATATCATTAAAAATACAGTGCTGATACCGGTATTTGCATCAAATTGACTGATGGGAGCAATAATGGATATTTGCCTGGAAAGATCAAAGATAATAGATAAAGAGCCAATCAGCATATCACAGATAAAGGAGGACCGTATATGTCCGGACTGCGGATGCAGTCTTATGAACGGGGGCAACTGCTTTTTCTGCTACTGCGGCTGGAGCAGCTGCGGATAATCCCTTGGAAAACCATCAATGCTGCTTTTTTAAATCACAAGCCTATAGCAAAATTTTTTATTTTCCTTATGATAGTATTCCATGGCAGATAAAAGCTTAAAGGCTATGAGCAAGACATCTAGATTGATCTTTTCTTTTTATATCATCCTTGCCCTTATCATGCCTGCAGCCGCAGCTGCCGCTAATCTAATGATACGCGATGCCTATGTCTGGAGTCATAACTGGAATACAGCAGTTAAGATCATAATGCTGTTTGTTACAATGCCCATCTATATGATCTATACCTTCCTGATCTTAAAAAGGCTTTTCCCCGGAAAAACAATGAAAGCGCTGTTATTGTTTTTTCCTTATATCTTGAGTATCACCATCTACAGTTTCCAGGATGATCTGGGACTGACGGATTTTCTTATTTTAAACAGCCTGCCATTTTTTCTGGGCATAAACCTCCTTTACTTTGCCGGTTTAATAATGCTGATAATAAAGAAAAGCAGGCAGGAACCGCTAAATGAGGTTATTAAGAAGATTGCCGGTACTATAGCCATCACAGGTCTTATGTTTTTTCCGGTAGTCCACACCTTCCTGTCGGGGATAAGGTTAAATATGGAAAAAGGAGGCTGGATAATGCTTTTGGGATTTATTTTTATTATTATCTCTACTGCAGTTTCACATTTTCCGTTCTTAAAACAATTATACAAAGAGGGGAGACTGTAGCGGTCCCGGCAGCATTTGACATTTGCATAACATGAAATATCATTAATTGACAAATAAAAATACCAGACAGAAAGGAATGCTATTGGTAACCATAAAGGTCCAAAAACTTGATAAAAAGCTTCAAACCCCCGGATATGCCCATACTGGTGATGCAGGACTTGACCTGTATAGTGCCCTAGATTGCATTATACGGCCGCTGGAGCGTAGAAAAGTGCCTACGGGTGTAAAGATAGCCATACCTCCTGGATACGCCGGCTTCGTGCAGCCCAGATCAGGACTGGCTATAAAAAAGGGACTCAGCCTGGTAAATACTCCGGGACTCATAGATTCTGGATACCGGGGAGAGGTGTGTGCCTTACTTATCAACCTGGACAGCAAAGAAGATATAAGGGTCATGCGGGGTGAAAAGATATGCCAGCTGGTAATACAAAAGGTCGAACATGCTGACATAGAGGTTGCAGACGGGCTGGATGATACTGCCAGGGGAGAAGGGGGATTCGGGAGTACGGGGAAATAGCAAGTCTGCTAAAAAATATTGATCATGATAAAAATAGAAATAAACTTGAGAAGCAGCCAATATAATAATCTGCTTATTGAAGGCAGGAAAAGAAGCAAGACCATATCTGCCCTTATAAGAGAGGCTGTAGATAAAAGCTTTGGTGCCAAAAAGGATGTCGGCCTGGACAGGCCACAGATAATATCTTTGGGCTATGGGGAAAAAGGAAAGATATTATAAGCGGTAGGAGTTATATAGATGATATTAGAAAAGACACTAGGAAAAATTTCTAGATTTATTTTTTAATTATTTTTTTTGTCTTATATATTCGTCATATCCAATATGCCAGCATGATCTATTTTTTTTAAAATCGTAAATCCTGGTCCAGCCGGCACCAAGTTCTGTCTCACCGGCAGTACATAAATCATATCCTTTGTCTTCATCAAAAAAACAAAATTCACAGGTTTTACAGGTTTTGTTACTTATATATTTTTTTCTACGAAACAATTTAACCAATATTTATTTTATAGGATTTAGATTCCTTTAAACAATAATCAAGGAATTCACAGTTATTGTCAATATATTCTAATAATTAGCTAAATGATTAAATTTACATAACTTCCGATAAT